>Ga0272449_1001496_pt1 | contig 23745 bp, 12 predicted proteins | sample YNPCB0241_FD_198679 | JGI IMG/M metagenome (GOLD analysis project Ga0272449, IMG submission 198679) | Hot spring sediment microbial communities from Yellowstone National Park, WY, United States - YNP-CB-024-1 | ecosystem: Environmental > Aquatic > Thermal springs > Hot (42-90C) > Sediment... | reverse complement strand
ATCGGCAAGCGGGAGCGGCCGGTCGCGGCCGACTTCAATCAAGATGGAGTCACGGACATTGGTCTGTGGGTGCCGGATCGCAGCGGACAGGTTCCCGGGGAAGGGGGAGAGTGGTACATCCTCGTGTCTACTCCGACAGCTGCTTTCCCGAATCGGGCGGCCTTGGCAGCAGCACCGACGGCACTGGATCGGCTTGCCTGGTTGAATCATGAGTTCCGGCCGATCCCCTTTGGTAGCGACATCTTTGCCCAATTCGGCGATGATTTTGCTGCACCGGTGGTAGGCAACTTCGATCCGCCACTGGCTTTGCGAACTGCCGAGGCCGGCACGGCGGTCATCCGAGGTACCTCCGGCAACGACGTGTTCGAATTCCGGGCCAGCACAACCCCCGGCCAGTGGACCATCCGCGTCAACGGAGTGGAACAGTTCCTCGGGCCTGAAGTCAGGCAGATTCTGTTAGAAGGACTGGCAGGCAACGATTCCCTCACGATTTGGACTACCTCCGCGGAGGAGGTGGTGGAAGCACGTCCGGATGGCGGCAGTTTCCGCTTCCTCAATGGTGGGCCTTACTCCGTGAGCTGGAGCAGCATGGAACAAGTGACATTGAATGCCCGGGGGAACAACGACATCGTGTACTTGTTCGATAATGCTGCTGGCAACGATACTCTGGTTGCCACCCCCAGCTATGCCCAGTTAACCGGAATGGGTTACTCCGTCCGGGCCAATAACTTCCGGCAAGTTGTGGCTACCAGCACCGGCGGTCGAGACCAGGCCCGGCTCTGGGATAATCCCAGCGGGGATGATCGGTACGTGGGAACACCCGAGTACGGAGAATTGTTCGGTTCGAATTACTACGTGCGGGCAGAAAACTTCCGCTGGGTGATGGTCAATGCTCGAGGTGGCAACGACTCGGCCGAGCTCTTCGACCGCCCCGGAGGGAAAGATTACTTTGTAGCCATGCCCGATTATGCTCGGCTGTCGGCAAGCACCTTCTATCATTCCGTCAAGGGATTCGACACCGTCACGGCCACAAGTCGTGGTGGGGGAGATGGAGCCTACCTCTACGATAATCCCAACATGCAAGACACATTCGCTGCCGAACCAGGCCGAGCCGTCCTGTCGACAGCCGGTACCACCTTTACCGCCCTTGGCTTCGGCCGAGTGGAAGCCTACTCGCGAGGTGGCCAAGACCAGGCAATTCTGCGGGATAATGCGACAGGAAAGGACCGCTTAGAGGCCACCCCCACTTATGCAGTGTTGTACAGTCCTGGTTTATTCACTCGGGTGATGGGCTTTGCCGATGTGGTGGTAGAGTCTCGGGGCGGGGGTGATTCCGCCCGGCTCTACGGAGCCACCAGCGGCCTGGAGACACTTACGGCAGGCCCCTCCGCCGGGATCCTCGCCGGCAGCAACTACCGACTGGAGGTCCGCGGGTTCCGCTGGCTGACCGCTTATTCGCGAGGAGCCCGAAGTGTGGCCGAGCTGTACGATTCCGCTGGCAATGACATCTTCATCGGCCGGCCTGATTACAGCGAACTCTACAATGACCTCTTCTCCGTGCGGGCTGTAGGGTTCCGACACGTGTCGGCATCCTCTACATCCGGAGGAGTCGACAAGGCGACCCTGGTGGATTCGGCTCTGAGTCAATTCCCAGACCGGTTGGAGGCTCGCGACAACTGGGTGCGGTTATCCAATTCGGCCCTCGATTATGCCATCGAGCTTACCGGCTTCGACGAGGTCCGCACCCAGGCCAGCAACGCCGAGGATACAAAGTCTGTAGTGGGAGCTGTGGATTGGCTCCTCGCCCAAGGCTGGCAGGAGGAATAATCCTCGGCCTTTGGCAGGTTCCAACTCGGTAAACTAAATTGGTTGCGGTATGTGGCAGGACGGCTCTGGGGGGCTGTGACAACCCCCCAGGGCTGTGTTTTTCGGCAAAAAGATCCGAAATTTCCTCCGCCCCATCACTCGCTTAAAAAGCCGAGGCCAACATGCACAAGTCTGCTGGAGCATGACCGTTGCTTCTCAACATGCCAGCCGGGGGTTTGAACACCAATTTGTCGAAGGAGTTTAGTCGGAAGCCGCGAGGAGCGACAAAGCTCGGAGCTTCTCGGAACAAAACAGCCGCCCGATTGCTTGGTACAAATGTGGGCAACTGAAGCATGTAGAGACCATTTCACTCGTTAGAAGGAGTCCGAACCCCGCCGTTGATCCTTTCCTGCGTTTCCGGCAAAAGTCGAGCCGAACAGTTACCCGAGGGGCCATTTGGACCGACTTCCTTCTTCGGGCAAGAACTCATTTTTCCGGCCCCCAATTACTTCTACTCCGCCTAGGGAGTCAGCATGAGTCCTTGGTACAACTTCCAAAAAGGCGGAAACTCTGAATAGTGCAACCCGCCATAGTCCGAGGCCCCATCTGTCCAAAGTTTCCTCCGGAGTTTGGCAAGACATTGTCGTTGTTGGGGCTTGCTTTCAAACTCGAGCCGAACTAGTGAGGGGTTCGAAGAGTATCACCTCGCCGGATAATTGATCAAATTTTCGCTTGTTTCAGCGTTGTGGCCTAGTTTTAGGGAGGTTTCAGCGGTACCCCAGCGGACTGATCAGCATCAGGTCAGTTCTTCTCTCCTGCTTCAACGTTCAGAGGCACGTCCCGAAACTCGATCGCAAATTCTTCACGAAGAATTGCCGCAGGGATTTTCCATAACAATTTGATCCGCTCACCACCGGTCAGTATCGGCAAGTCCACAGCCAGGGCCACCTGATTGGGTAGCTGCAAAATGGGTTCTATCCGTAAAGGAGCAAGTTCCTCCCCCTCGGGAAGACGGGCTTTGGGAAGATAGTCGTAAAACCAACCTCTGTGAGATTCAAAGGCAGTAAACGGTTGACCATAGGCAGCTCGTAGCCTAGCCTGGATTCGGTCGTTGAAGACCGATATCCCCTCGAAAATTACAGTGGCATCCCCTTCGCGATGAATTTGAGGAGCTGGTTCCTGCAAGCCAAACGCGAAAGTCACTTCCGGCCCGGGAAAAAGTGCCACAAAGGAGCCCCGCACAACCTTCAAGCTGTGGCCCGGCACCTCTTCAGCCCTAAGGCGGATGGGGAGCTCCACGAAGAACCGTCCATGCATCGGCTGAACTTCGCGGGTTCGTTCCCCCGGTGCCGCCTGAAGCATTCTGCCAGCAGCCGATTCAGCTTCGAACTTATCTCCCAACCAATATAGGACAATCGGGCGGAGTCGGGGCTCCCACGCCATCCGGATCCAGAGGGTTATTTCTCGGGTTTTCGGAGAACCTTCCGAATCGGCCAACAGAAACCGGACGATCTCCAAGCGAAACGGGCCCGAATAGGAAACCGGCCTCTTTAATGGGATCCCTGCCGGCGAAAACAGGCTGAGCTCGATTCTGTTCTCTCCCGGGACAAAACTTGCCGACAATCCGCCAGCGGTGAGAAGTTGATCAAAGCACTTCCAAAAAGTTTGCCGGTCCATGGGCCGGGCCAAGCCAATCTCCTCAGCTTTAAGCCGGGCCCCTTCCTCTCCAAAGTTAACCCAGAGGGGATTACCACTTTGAAGTGAAATTTGTCGGAAGGCATCCGCAATCCGGGTTCCCTCGGGCAGGCTAACCGAGCTCGGTTGAAGCATTTGCCTGCCTAGTTCGACCAAAAGTTTCTCCCGCACACGCTGGAGGCGAACTCGGGCCTCGGAAGAAACCACCTCGTGAGGACCCGGGAGAACTTCAAGAACGGCAGGTCCCAGCTCAAGCAACCTTCTCTCGGCCTCTTGCCGATCTGCAAGATTTGGGGCATCGAGTCGCTCCACCAACGAAGTGACCTCCGCCGCTATCTCATCTTCTTTCCCCCCGAGCGAAGGGGCCGAACTTTCTCCTGAACCAGCTGTCGACCGTTCAAGATCTCCAGCCGGGAGGAAGCTGACCGCTATTACCCCTAGCAAAATTGCCGCCCACCAATTCCGGCTCATGTCTACCAGTTTTCCCGCTTTTCCAAATATTCTTAACCTATGAAGTAACCAAGGAAATACCCCACCACCGTTCCCCACGTCGGCCACGTCTACTCTTTCGGGGTATCTTATGGCCCGCGAGATTGCACAAGAAAGTTCTTCACTATGATGAATAATAAGCTATTTAATCACTGTATTCCACTTTTTACGGGAAAACTTCCCCAAAAATGTGGTATCATCCCGGAGAAAAGCACGCTCTATTCTATCCAGCAGAGAATTTCCGAATTCATTCCACATTTTCCATAACTCCCAATTTTTCTTTTCGCTTTATCCTTCGCAGGTTTCCGAGGGATGTTTCTGAGGTATGTTTACCGAGAGGGCAAAAAGGAATTCGGGAAGATCAGGTAAACCTCCAAACCGAGAATTTGGGATCCAGCCTCGCGATCCGATTGCATAAAAGGATGAATGATTTCCACGCTTGAGGGATTAATGTTCTGAAAGAGCCACCCATGCCTGGCCCGGAGATTCGCAAAGCAGCTATCGTGCTGGCCTGTCTGCCGCAGGACTTGGCAGCCCAGCTCCTTGCCCGGCTGGAGCCGAAGGAGGTGGAGGCCGTTTCCATTGAGATTGCCAAGCTCGGAGCTGTGTCCGCGGAGGAGCAGGAACAAGTAATTCGGGAATTCGTGGGAGCATCCCCGGGAATCGGTGGGGGAAGTGTCGGTGGGCTTGATGTAGCGAAAACCCTTGTGGAAAAAGCCCTGGGCAAGGCCGCCGGACCTACCCTCGAGTCGGTCCGCCAGGCAATCGAAACCCTCCCCTTTGCTTTTCTTCAGAAAGTCGATGCCCACAATGTGGCGACTTTCCTTGTGGACGAACACCCACAAACCATTGCCCTAGTGCTGGCCCACCTGAAACCTTCCCAAGCAGCCGCCATCCTCGCCACCATGCCCCCGGAACGGCAAGTGGCGGTTATCCGACGACTTGCCTACATGGACCAAACCAGCCCCGAAATTATCGAGGATGTGGAAAAAGGGCTTTCCCACCGAATCTCGGCCTTGATGAATCAAAAATTTGAAAAAGCCGGAGGAATTGACGCCGTTGCAGAGATCCTTAATTTGGCCGATCGATCTATGGAACGGGCAATCTTGGACTATCTGGGCCAAGAAGATCCGGACCTAGCTGAGGAAATTCGACGCCGGATGTTTGTCTTCGAGGATATCGTGAAACTGTCCGACCGCGACATTCAAACCATCCTCAAGCATGTGGAAAGCTCTCAGTGGGCCACCGCCCTCAAGGGGGCCAGCGAAGAACTCAAACAAAAGATCCTCAACAATATGTCCAAACGAGCCGCCGCCCTCTTGCAAGAAGAAATGGAGTACCTGGGGCCGGTGCGAGCTTCCGTGGTTCAACAAGTCCAGCAACAGATCGTCGACACGATCCGCAAACTGGAGGAAGCGGGGGAAATTTCTACCCGCGTCCAACAGGAGGAAGAACGCTATCTAGTTTGACGGGAGCCCTACCGCCGCCAAGATGTGTCCCACCGTTTCTCGAAATGTCTCATTGCCGTCCGGTCGTCCCGTGCCCAAGCGGCAAACTTCCCTTTGCATTGTGGAGAAAATATAAGGCCACCATACAATGGGTTTTCACTCCCACAGACAATGCAGCCTCGTCGATCCGGAAGAAAGGAGTATGAACGGGAAAAACGGCTCCGATTTCTTTATTCCCGGCCCCAAGATACACGTATAACCCAGGGACTCGCTGGGCATAATGAGCAAAGTCCTCGCCTCCCATGACCGGGGCAATTTCTACGAGATTCTCTGCTCCTACCGCATGGGTCAATGCTCGTTTTAAAAAGCTCAAAAGTGCCGGATTATTCCATACCACCGGACCATAATCATAGAGTTCAAGCTCAGCCCGAGCTCCTAGCCCTGCAGCCACCTGTTCGACGATTCGGCGAAAACTTTCCTTCGCAACTTTCCGAACCTCTGGGTCATGGGTTCGGATAGTTCCCTCCATTTCCACCCGCTCCGGAATAATATTCCAAGCCTCCCCAGCACAGATCCTTCCGAACGAGACAACAATGGGCTGCCGGGCGTCGATCGTTCGGCTAGCGATCGTTTGTACAGCGGTGATTACGTGGGCGGAAGCCACAATCGGATCAATTCCCGCCCAAGGCATCGCTGCATGCGATTGCTTGCCCACGATCGCCAAGCGGAAACGATCCACCGCCGCCATCAAGGCCCCCTCTCGGTAACCGATCTTCCCTGTGGGGAGGTCTATGTTCACATGCATGGCAAAGATGGCATCGACCGGGGGATCCTCGAGTACCCCCTCTTCGATCATCAAAGTAGCTCCACCTTTTTCTCCCGGAGGAACCCCCTCCTCGGCCGGCTGGAAAATAAACTTTATTGCACCCGGGAAGCGATCTTGCAGCCTTGCTAAGACTGCGGCAGCACCAACGAGCATCGCTGTGTGAGCATCATGCCCACAAGCATGCATAATACCCGGAATACGGGAGGCGTAAGGGAGGCCGGTGTTTTCCTGGATTGGAAGGGCGTCCATGTCGCCCCGGAGGGCAATTACCGGTCCTGGCTCTCGCCCACGGAGAAGACCTACCACCCCATGATGAGCCACTCCCGTGCGAATCTCTTTGAGCCCCACCTTTCGCAACATTTCTGCAACCACTCGGGCGGTTCGTTCCTCCCGATTGGCCAGCTCCGGATGGGCATGAATATCTCGCCGAAGCTCGACCACCATCGGAGCTACTTCCTCCACCAGCTTTTCAACTTCCATCCACAGCTGGTGGATCTCTTCCTCCTCCTTAGAAACCGCGATCGCCACGGCACTGCTACCCATCCACAACCCCCATACAACCACTGACAAAAGTCCCCAGCCTAAACCTATTACAGGAGCCTTCCCCCATCGGTTCAAACTCGATCTAAAAGTTGAGCTTCTCCTCCCAACTGATGACGGTATGTTCATAAACGTACACCTCCGGAACCTACCGATCACACAAAATCGGATTCCCGGCTCGCAGGTGGAGCCAATATCCCCAGCCCAAAAGCATGTATCGAAAGATTACGAAGGAATTTGCGAACACTTTTCGACTAGTATATCCTCCGGGCATACAGGAAGCGAGTTCGCCTAGGCTTTAAAATCATCCTCCGGAAGGCCGGACCGCTTAAGGCTGGCAGATAACTTAGGCGATTACCAATCGTGGAACGAGATACCACAGGATTCTTGCCCGGCTCCACGTCGAGGAGGTCAACCCTCCAAGAAGTCAACGGGAGGAAAGCAGCAACTATCGTAAAGTGATCCCTTCTGTGATCAACGAACGATTAATCATTCAGACAAACACCTTCTTCCCCGAAAGTTCCTAATGCCTGCCCCGCGGAACGACGGCCGAAATCCCATTAACCGACGTGGCCAAGGCAACTTACCACCGGGAGAAGAACCATGTCAAAGCCGAAAGCTTCCACGTGAGAATCAACCCGCAGGCTTGGCCCGTTTGCCTGTTCCAACCTAAGGTAGGAGCATGGAGGGGCGTGGGCCGCCAGACAGAAAAGGGAACTCTCAATGATTCCATTCATCAAAAGCATGATCCCAATCTGTCGATAGCCCCTGCCCTATTCGGTAACCTCCCGGGGTTGCTGGGGAGTGATTAAATAATCGGGAACAGTTATTCAGGAATCCCAAAATCTAAGGAATTGCTCCGGCAAAAGAAATTCGCGGAGAAAAAGTCAGAAAAAACCTGCACCTCCGGCTTGTATTCCCGGAGCGATTCGAATTACTGGGGCAACCCGAGAAATCAATCGCGACCACAGCATCGCTTATATTTTTTCCCGCTACCACAAGGACAAGGGTCATTTCGGCCGACCCGCTTTTCTTTGGCCCGATAAGGTTCGAGGATCGTCGAAGTGGAAGCTTGGGTTGCCACCTGGGTTGCGGCCGCCGCGGCTTGTGCCACGGGTCGAGAAGAAGTAGGGGCAGGTACATAAGTGTCCGGCCGAAGGGCCTGTTGTTTTGCCCAAATTCGGGAGGTGAAGGTGTCCGGATAGTATTCCACGCGGAAGATTAATTCGCTTACCTTGGACTCCACGGATTCCCACATCGCCTCGAACGCCTTCATCCCCTCCCGTTTGTACTCCACCTTCGGATCCACCTGGGCATAACCTCTGAGTCCAACACTGGCCCGCAGGTGGTCCATCACCAGCAAATGGTCTTTCCAGGCCTGATCCAAAATTCGGAGGAGCAAGGCCCGCTCCATCCGCCGCATTTCCGGCCGATAACGTTCATCCAAAGCATTGAAGAGCTTCTGCTCGATCTCCCGGCGGGGCCGACTGGCGGCCTCTTCGGAAGATAGCCGCACCCCCAGCTGTTCTTCCAACCAGGCATTGAACGACTCCAGCTCGCTGTTAAGCTGAGCGAGCTCCAACCGGTCCTCGGGACCACCATTGGGCCCGTACAGTTCCTGCAGCCGAAGCTGGAGCTGCAACTGCAGCTGGCGACCTCGTTCCAACTCTTTACGGCTAGTCTCTATCAGTCGCCTAATCAGCTCGTGCTGTGGCAACCGAACCAGCTCCTCCGTATCGACCCCATAACGCATCTGGGCCCACCCGAGGAATCGCTCCAGATCGAGCTTTGGCCGCCGGCCGGGTCCGGGATTCGAACACTGATGCAACGCGGACAAGACCGGATATTCCTCTTCCCGCCGCCGATAGCGTTCCTCAATTCCCGACAAGATCCGAGCGATAATCGCCTCTTGATCTTGGCCAGCTAATTCCGATGGCGTAATCTCCAAACCAAACTTGTTCGCCACCCATTGAGCTAACGCCTTCGCCCCGAAATCCGGCTCTAAAAAAGCTGCCGCAGGCCGAAGATCCTCTTTTTCTACAAACTCCCGTGCTCGCTCGATGAGCAAGTCTGTCAATTCGTTGCGAGATAGCTGCCGAATATCCCGGTCTTTAATGCCGATCTCCCACCGATTATTTACCGTCTGAACAAACGCAGAGACATTCCATTCGCTTGGATCTTCCTCCTCAGGAAGGTGCTCTTCCAACAAGTCCAATACTTGTCCTTCGATCCGCCGGTGTGCTACGTCTTTCGCATAGTTTTCCGCGGTTTCGAAATCCATTCCCCGAAATTCGCGGGCTTCAAACTCCACACTCAACCGACGCCCTACCCAATCAGCAAAACACTCCGGACCGTAATCTCGGTGCAAGAATTTCCGAACATGACGTTCCACCTCGTGGGCGATCATTTCGTGGATCAATTCGCGGCAGTCTGCCCCTTCCAAAATTTGCTGACGGTAGGAATACACCCGGCGACGTTGTTGATCCATCACCTCGTCGTATTCCAACAAGTTTTTCCGAATTTCAAAATTCCGTTCTTCCACCTTCTTTTGAGCCCCTTCAATTCGACGGGTAACCATCGGACTCTCGATGGCCTGGCCTTCTTCGACCCCAAGCCATTCCCATACTTGCTTCACCCATTCGCCGCCAAAAATTCGCAACAGATCATCTTCGAGAGACAGGAAGAATCGGCTAGAACCTGGGTCTCCTTGCCGACCTGCACGCCCCCGAAGCTGCAAATCGATGCGTCGAGCCTCATGTCGCTCGGTACCAATGACGTACAATCCGCCCATGGCGGCGACCTCGCGACCCTCGGCCTTCATTTGCTCCTTTTCTTCAATTTCCCGCACCAAGGCATTCCATTCGTCTTGGGGGACATCCAGCCTGCTGGGATACTTATGCTGCAAGATGGCCCAAGCCATGGCCTCGGGGTTTCCGCCCAAAATGATATCCGTCCCCCGGCCGGCCATGTTGGTGGAAATGGTCACCGCACCTTTGCGTCCTGCTTGAGCAATAATCTCCGCCTCGCGTTGATGGTGCTTAGCGTTCAACACTTGATGCGGAATCCCCCGGGCTTCCAACATTTGGGACAACAGCTCGCTTTTTTCAATGGAGGTGGTACCCACCAGGATAGGCCGACCCTTCCGTTCGATTTGCTTAACTTGTTCCCGAGGAATGGAGAAGCTTTCTTTCTCATCCCGGAGCCGAAATTCGATGACAGAATCGTCCTCCTTGAGAATCGTTCCGATGAGCCTTTCCCCTTTATGGGTCCAAATAGTATCAAACCGGTGAACCCGTTCGATTTCATCGACGATCGCTTTATATTTTTCTCTGGAAGTTCGGAATACAACGTCGGGATGGTTGATTCGGCGAAGTGGCTTATTGGTGGGGATCGCCACCACCTCCATCTTGTAGATCTTCCAAAACTCGTTGGCTTCCGTCATCGCTGTACCGGTCATCCCTGCAATCTTCCGGTACAACTTAAAGAAGTTTTGAATGGTAATCGTGGCCAGGGTTTGTGTCTCTTCCTTAATCCGGACGCCTTCCTTTGCTTCGACCGCCTGGTGGAGCCCGTCACTCCATTGACGGCCGGGCATCAGGCGGCCTGTGAATTCGTCCACGATGATGACTTCCCCATCTTTCACCACATAATGAACGTCCCGCTTGTACAGGTAATGAGCCTTTAAAGCATTATCGATAAGATGAGGCCAATGCATGTTTTGGCCGGTGTAAAAGCTTTCGACACCGACGAGTTCCTCGGCTTTACGGATTCCTTCCTCCGTAAGATGGACGGTTCGCTCCTTTTCGTTCACCTCGAAATGAACACCCCGCTTCAATTGGCGAGCCACCCGGTCCGCGATGCGGTATTCTTCCACTTGATCGTGAGCGGGCCCCGAAATGATCAACGGCGTGCGGGCTTCATCGATGAGGATGTTGTCCACCTCGTCGATAATGGCGTAATGCAGTCCCCGCTGGACTTGTTGCAATTCGGGCGGGTATTCCGGATCACCCTTCCGTGCCGGCCGCATGTTGTCCCGCAGATAATCAAATCCGAACTCGTTGTTGGTCCCATAGGTAATGTCGCAATCATAGGCCTTCTGCCGCTCCCGATGATCCATATGGGCCTGAATCGCTCCTACCGTCAGCCCCAAGCCCAAATAAATGGGCCCCATCCATTCCATGTCACGGCGTGCCAAATAGTCGTTGACCGTGACAACGTGAACCCCCTTTCCCTCCAAGGCATTCAAATAGGCGGGTAAAGTGGCAACCAGGGTTTTTCCCTCCCCTGTGACCATCTCGGCAATGCCCCCCCGGTGAAGCACGATCCCGCCCATCAGCTGAACATCGAAATGCCGCATTCCCACGCGGCGTCGAGCCACCTCGCGACAGACGGCAAAAGCGTCGATTAGCAGATCATCGAGGGTCTCCCCCGCTTTCAGCCTCATGCGGAACTTGTCGGTCATCTCCCGAAGTTCCGCGTCGGTCATTGCCTGATACCGAGGCTCACGCGAATTAATGGCGTCGACGATCGGCCGAAGACGCCTCAAATACCGTTCGTTTGCCGAGCCAAAAACGGCGGTTAGGCCCTTCACGATTCCATCACCAATCCGGGCCCACGCCTCGCTGGTAAATTGAATTACTCGATCGAAGAAAGTTACCTGGGTTTTCATTTCTGTAACCAGCAACTCACCTGAGGTGGTTCGAAGAAGCCTAGGTTATAGGTTGCCCTGAACTTCGCCCAGAATATCCCACGCTCCCTCATCCAACTAGCAGGGGGTAATCTTGCCGGCCAAAGGAAGTTCGGGCCCTCGATGGGCTGAAGCTCAGGTAGGTTCCTTAACGAGATAGCCTTCCCTTGCCCTGTGCCCCGACCTCACACACCTCCCCGAACGGTCAATCCTCATCAGCCGACCCAAAAATAGCCAGGGCATCTCTTTTTTTACGATCTCTGCCCGCCAGAGAGCCTAATCTTACTGACCATTTCTATGTGTCGAATCCTCAGTCCCCACCCCATTTGTCCACGCAAAGCAGCAACAATTATGATACATTTTCGTAAGATTCCCCAAATCGACTATTATGATACCCCAGCAAGGCCGGCTTACCAACTGGGAGACATTTCCCTCCAGTCTCCAAAGGATAACCAATTTCAAGAAAACAAAGTGGGGGTAAAGTACCTTGCATGATCCGATCACACCTTTGGAAGGGTTCTTCCGCCGGTGGAGCTTTGGACTCGGTAATTGCCGGGGATAATTTTCAGGGGTACTGGGAAACTTTCCTGGAAGGTCTCAATGGGTTTGGCCCGGAGAGAAGAAGTTCCGACACATTCCTTGGATCACACTCTAGAGTTGCTCCCGGGGTACAGAACCGTTCAAAAAAGATGGGCAATCCACTCGGCAGCCCCTTAAGGTTTACCAGCATCCCAATCGTTTAGGCAATAATTCCTAGGCTTGACAGGGCGTTGGACCTGTCCCCGAACTAGTAGGTTTTTTTCGGCTGTGACACACATGGGCTATGATCCACACCCCTGTTCCAAAAGAGTTAAGAGAACGGTTTACCAAGGCCGGGCAAGATCACGTCTTTCGGTTTTGGGAAGAACTGGATAATTACGGAAGAACCCGGCTTCTTTCCGACCTGCAATCGGTCGACCTGGATGCTTTAACTGCCCTTAATTCCGGGGTCGGTTTAGCCAACCCTTTGCAAGAATCGTTGCTAACCATTGCCCGACCGCCAGAGGTAGTACCGCTCGGCGAGGGGACACCCCGATGGTCGCCCCGGCAGGCCCGCCTTGCCGGGGAAAAATCGCTCAGCACCGGGGAAGTGGCTGTCATTGTGGTAGCCGGCGGAAAGGGCACACGGCTGGGGTTCCCTTACCCTAAGGGCATATTTCCAATTGGCCCCATCTCTGGAATCAGCCTCTTTCAGCTGCATGTGGAAAAGATTCGGGCACGATCTTGCCGGGCCGGCAAGCCTATCCCCCTCTGTATCATGACTAGCCCGGCAACCGACCTCCAAACCCGAAGTTTTTTCGAAGCCCACAACAACTTTGGGCTCGCTCCAGAAAACCTGCTTTTCTTCATCCAGGGCACGATGCCGGCGGTAGATGCCGAAAGCGGTCGCCTCCTCCTAGCCGCAAAAGACCGCCTCGCCCTGAGTCCCGATGGCCACGGGGGAATGCTGGCTGCACTGGGCAAATCGGGAATTTTGACCGAGCTTCGAGACCGCGGGATTCGGCGGATTTTCTACTTTCAAGTCGACAATCCCTTGGTAGACATCTGTTGCCCAGAATTCCTCGGCTACCACATCCTGTCCCAAGCCCAGGTTACTACCCAGGTGGTGTGCAAGAAAACACCATTCGATAGACTGGGAAACGTTGTCGAGGTAAATGGGCGACTCCACGTGGTGGAATACAGCGACCTGCCGGCGAAGTTCGCCGAGACCAAGGCACCGGATGGCGGGCTCCTTTTCCGGTGGGGAAGTATCGCCGTCCATGTGTTCGAGCTGGATTTCCTAGCGGAAAGTTTGCAGCTGGCTGGTGCACTTCCGTGGCACAAGGCAAGAAAGAAAGTTCCCTACATAGATGAACACGGGAGCAAAATCTACCCTACTGCTCCCAATGCTCTTCAGTTCGAACGCTTTATCTTTGATCTGCTGCCACATGCCTCTCGGGCCCTTCTGGTGGCCGTTCAGGCTGAAGAGCATTTTGCCCCGCTCAAAAATCCCTCCGGCGACCCCGCGGGTGACACGCCCGAGGATGTGAGAAATGCCCTTTGCAACTTATGGCGGAGGTGGGTGGAGAAAGCCGGGGCCACCGTGAGGGGAAATCCAATTATCGAGATTAGCCCCCTTTTCGCACTTGATGCGACTGAATTGTCCGAAAGATTACCCCAAGGGTGGGAAGTACGGGAGTCCGTCTATCTCCGCAATCCCCGCCCCCAAGAGGCGTGCGGTTCTTTTTCGGCCATCCCCTCAGGTTGCTAGGCCATCCCCTCAGGCAAGTTTTTCTCCTGGGAGGAGTTGCCTGTTTCAGCCGCCTGGCTTCGAACTACGCCCCCGGCTTACGTAATGGCTCCTCACCTGCCGTCCTGGGCAACCACCCTCTATCGGCGGGGAGAAAGTTGCGACCAGGGGGATGTTTTTTTGGAAAAGGTGGGACTATCCGTACCCGGATCAATGCCTGCGAAAGCCTGCCGGGACCACGAACGAGACAGGGCCTCTCGGCCCCAGCGGGAAGATCTATCCCGAACCCCTTGGCGGCCGTCCACCTTTGGGGTTTTAAGACCAATCTCAAGTGCGATAGGGAGCTTGAAATGACCGCTTTCCCCCAACCGATGGTGGCTATTTTTGCCGAGTCCTTTTCAGCAATCCATAATCCCTCGGAGTTGGTTCGCCACTCCCCATCAACACCCGCGGAGGATTTCGTCCCCACACCTGGCGAATCATTCGCCATGAGTCATTGAGATTATAAAGATACTTATAAATCCGAGTGGTTTTTTTGGTAACGTAACTTTTGGCATTCTAAAGATGTTTGGAACACTCGGCCCTCGAGAATTCCTTGGGTCGCTGAAACTGGCAAGACGTTTATAACCACCAAGGTCAGAAGCATCCCCCAGAGTACCCCGTTAGCCGTAAAAGTCCCCCCTTCAGGTCTCCGCTCTAATCTTCCGAAATCAGAGGCAGGTCCCGGATGAACGGAACTTGCAAATGACCGCGACAACTAAGAATCTAAACGCGGAAGCATATCGCTGAGCCGAAATTACCCGAGGGTTATCCCAGGGGACTAACCTTCGTTTTCGGCTACTCGCCCAGGCTTCAAATCCGTGATTCCCCCACCGAAAAACCGGGCCACCGTGGCTCCGCCAGCGGGAGGGCATACCTGTGCCTCCTACCCCGCGTTCGGGGAAAGGTGGGCTTTAAAACCGTATAAGACTCTCCGAAACTACTTTCCCAATCGCGATTGATCCCGTAAAAGAAATGGCTAAATTTTCCGGAGAGAAACCGGCCGAATAACCTCGACGTAAATGACGATCATACTCCACAATTAAACTTTGGCTGCATCCCGGTTACCCCTGTCGTGTAGGAAAACTGCCCGAAAAGTGAAACCACTGGTACACAAGAAGGCACAACACCTTCGCTTCACTGACAACGGCAACCGCCCACGTGGGCTCAGACACAGCCAATTTGGCGTTCTAGACTTAATTGCTCGAATGGACAGGGCCACCCCAGGAAAAAGCCCCCGGAGGTTCTCGCTGGTAAGGAGCGGAAGCGAAGGTAAGGAGTGTTCGTTACCCGTTGCCCCTCAGGATGGTTATAGGCGGGGGAATGAGCTCTCCCAGAGTCACCTCCCGTCAAGAGATGCAAGCGAAGAAGATACTTAAAGTGGCCGGAAGTTTCGCTAACCCAGAGATAGTTCCGCAAGCCAACTCGGTATTCTCAAAAAAATTTTGCTCCAGAGTACCTTAAGGAGACTCCCATGCTTTATGGTGTGATCATGGCCGGAGGAGTCGGTACCAGGTTTTGGCCGGAAAGTCGAGGCACTCGGCCAAAGCAACTCCTCCGTTTGTTAAATTCTCAGACGCTGATCGAGTTGGCCGTCGAACGCCTGATCGACTTAGTACCCTCAGAAAGACTGTTAGTAGCCACCACGGAACGACTGGCGGAGCCGATCCGGGCCCTTCTTCCTCAGCTCCCTCCAGAGGCCATCCTCATTGAGCCGGTGAAGCGAGACACCGCTCCTTGTATTGGGCTGGCGGCCCTCCGTCTGCTGCATCGGGATCCCAACGCCATCATGATCGTTGCCCCTTCAGATCACGTCATTAGGCCAAAGGAAGAGTTTCAACGAGCGGTCCGGGCTGCTGTCAGGTTGGTGGAAGAAGAGCCTTCGGCCCTGGTGACTTTCGGCATTCGGCCGACATATCCCGCGGAAACTTTCGGCTACATCGAGCGGGGCGAATTCATCAGTCGGGAGTACCTGGACGGCTTGGCGTGTTTCCGAGTGCAGCGATTTTGCGAAAAACCTTCCCGAGAAATTGCCGAAGCCTACATCAACGCGGGGACATTCTACTGGAATAGTGGTATTTTCGTTTGGCGAGCCCAAACGATTTGGAACGCGTTGGCTCAATTTGCACCAGACGTTCACGCAGGGCTGGCCCGAATACAAGAGGCCCTGCACCTTCCGAACTTTGAGGAGATTGTCCGTCAGGAATTCGGCACCATTCGGCCGATCTCTATTGATTACGCGGTCATGGAGCATTACCCCCACACTCTTGTCATCGAAGCTCCCTTCGAATGGGATGACTTAGGAAATTGGCGAGCTTTGGAACGAATACTACCCCAAGATGCAGAGGGAAACACGATTTTGGCAAGCCGTTCCTTGCTGGCCAATGCAAGTGGGAATATCGTCCGCTCGGTCGATCCACATCACCTGGTCGTGCTGGTGGGAGTGGACAACCTGATTGTCGTCTGTACACCCGATGCTACTCTTATCGCAAGAAAGGAAGACGAAGAGGCCTTGCGAAAAGTGGTTCCACAGCTCGCAGATTTGGGCTGGACCGAATATCTATAACCTCCGAAGGCCAGCGACTCTAGCCAGTCAAGGAACTTCCTCGGACTAAACGTCTGCTCTATCGGAAGTCCGATGGCAGTGATCCATCAAGCCGACAATTCCACCCTCATTGTTTGGAAGGTCAATCCTTAAGGCCCAGACACCCCCTTTCAGTTTTCAATTCCCGGGAGGAGCCGGCGATGTCCCCTGTCCAGACTGCACCTCACCGGCTTGTTCCTCCGTCTTTACCCCAGACATCGACGCCCCTTCGCCGGCTTTCTCTGCCTCCTGGGCCGACTCAGTCGAGGCCTCCGACGGGGGTTGTTCCTGGGACTTTTGAGACTCCCCGCTAGTTTCCGCCGAAGAACCAGTGCTGCCCGATTTCTTCCGAACAATATCGCTCCGGCTTAGACGGATCTTCCGATATACCTCGTCGGAAATCACGTAATACCATTCGGCGAATCGCTCATTAAGCTGCTGAACGCGTTCCTTTCCTTTTTTGATTTTCTCCTCGTACTCCTCCAGTTTCCGCTTGTTCTCCGCCTCAATCCGCTCCCGCTCTTTCTTGATCTCCTCGATGGACTTTGCTCCAGCCGTCTGACCTTCTTCGGTCTTCTTCCCCTCTTCCGGTTGGGGCTTTTCCTGTTGAGTTTCTCCGGCGGTGGCCGACGTGGGAGATTCTCCTTCTTGCGAAGTTACTTCTGCCGGGCTACGATTCTCAGCCGGCTTTTCCCCCGGCTGCTCTGGCTGAGAGGCTTGCCCCTCTCCAGCAGGCTGCTTAGCTTGCGTTTCCTCCTGAGCCGAACCATTTCCACCGTCTTGCGTGTTTCCTTCCGCAGGGGTTGATTTTCCTTCGGCCGATCCAGACGAAGCATCAACCGGCCCTGCCGCAGCCTCCGGAGGTAACTCCGGTAGTGGCGTCAACTCGGGCTTCGGGATTCCCTCAGGGTTAAACTCCGCCATTACGAAGAGGTAGCGGTTTGTCCCCGAACCAGAGCTACCCGAACTTCCCGTTTCCTCCCCCGAAGCGGATGTGCCGGCTGCGATCCCTCCGAATCTCAAAACATACTGAACTCCGTCCTTCATCAGAACAGTGAAGTCGCCCTCGCTGGACAAAAGTTCATAGCGATTTCCAACCCGAGCTACGTAAAACCCTCGCTCCGCTAAAGACTTTACGGACTCGGCGTCCAATTTCACTTCGCCTAGCTCTCGCAAATTCTGGGTTAGCCCCGGAGGTTTCCGCCGGACATCGACGATCTTCAGGTCGTCCAGAGCCCACTTCATATCGTTAAGCTTGGTAGAATCCAGCTCTTCATCCTCAGCCAAAGGCTGATCCACCCAACGGTCGTTCTGGAAGACCCTGCATTCCTTCAGCGACCATTTGACCTCCTTGTCGTCATATTCCACGACCATATAGCTCCGAGGAATTTGAATACCCTGAACGATATCCACGGAGTAATCCTGGATTGTGACCTGGCGAATATCCCAAGTATTTAGCTGTAAAAGATCTCGCTCAATCCAGTCCTCAAATTTTGTGCTGAGCTTGTCGGTTCGCAAAGCCACCACGTATACCTGCGGTTCCTTTCGCCGTCTCACGTACCGCAGGCCTTCCCGTCCTGGAACCTCTTTTCCGATGATCAGGTTCAGGAGCTCCTCCCCCTCCGCATTCCGCATGATTACCCGCATTCCTACCCCGGTGGCCCCTGCTTCAAGAGTCTCCGGGTCCGGATCCACCACCCCATACAGAGCATGATCCCCGGGGTTATCCGTTACCTCTTCCAACACCGTTAAGCCGATTAAACTTGCAGCAGCATCGGCTAACTGGTCTTTAGCATCTGCAGGGTAGTTTTCGTGCGAAGGGATGCACCAGCGATTATTAACCAGAGCGACTTTAAATGGCTGCAATTCAGCCTTCGACTCGTCGTACTTAACGATCTCCAAGCTAGCGGCGGCCAATGGGTCCTTGAAATTCTCGAAGAGCTCCTTCCCCACCATGCTTTCTGCCTCGGGACCGGGCATGCGAGGCTGAGTGAGCCAAGCCACCAAGACCGCAAGCACAGCCACCGCAACAAAGCCCGCTGTCCGCTGAAGTTGCTGGCCGTTCATACTTTCTACCTCGTGCCAGTAGAGAAAATACCCCTGCAATAAGGACGCATTCAGCCGGATTTCCAATTCCCCTACCTGACTTCCAAGTTACGTAAAGTCAAAGTTGGAAATAAACGCAACCTCTAAGTTGGAGATCTTTTGGCGTGCCAACCTAGCCTGCTTCCTGACAAAATCGGCCCTGTTTTCTTTCTCCCCGCTATTCCCAAAGCTTGGAAGACCTCCACTCTCCCAAATTCCTATGCAAGTTACGGACGGTAAGTGACTTCAACGCGTTAGACCGGAAACCCTACCGCAATCGGTGTCGCTCTACAGTTTCATACTCCCGCCATCTCCGATAAAAGAATACCGCCAATCCTACGACCAAAGGCGGAATAGGAGGCCAAATCACCGCCCATTGCTTGTACGTATTCTGAATCCGGCGAATGTGAAGGTTTAGCTCGGTTTCGATCCGATTGATTTCCGCATCCCGATTTTGCCTTGCCTGCTCCAACTTCACATCTAAACGTCGCTGTCCCTCCTTCTGGGCCATGGCGACCCGAATGAGAATATCTTGGAGCGGAATATCACCTCGTTTCTTGAATTCCTCTTCCAGTTTCTTCACACGCTCTTGAAGTTCGCGTTCCTCTTTTTCTTTCAGTTCCTCGAACTCCCGAATTGCCTTTTCGCGAGCTGCTAAACTCTCGCGACGGGCTTTCTCGGTTACCTTCTCGATTCGCACAAGAGTCCTATGCTGCGGTCGCCGTTTACGCAGCTCAAGGAACCGTTCCTCCCCAGCAAGCAGGTCGATCACGTTCAAGACAAACGTCACATTATCAAAGTCGAAGCGAATCCCAGCCTCCGGTATATCACCTTCCTCCCGTAACCGGAAGAATTCCCGATGCAGCATGTCAATGTCGGCAACCACGATTACATTGACTTCCGCCTCCTGGGCGGACTTGTCTTCCGAGGTGCCCTCAGATTTCTGCTCTCCGGTATTCCCCGTTTGTGAAGAGTTTTTCTCCGAGGACTCACTACTACCGTCACCATTGGCCCGGTCTGCAGAAACAGAACCAGCCGACGAAAGTTCTTTCTGTCCGGCTGTGCCACTTGCAGGCTGGCTCGATGCCGCCGCTGGCAATTTCCCTCGGATGTGGGCTGCAAGGATATATGGTGTTTGAGTGGGATATTGCCTCCGAAGAGGATTCAAACGTCCCGGAGTCCCAAACAAAGACATCTCCAACAAGTCTTGGTAACGCACAAAACCCGTGCGATCGCCGGTTCGCACAAGTGGCCGAAAGTCAAGCTGAGAAACATTGAGAGGCTGAATTGCACCAGGGAAGGGGAAAAGCAAATGCTGCAATCCCGAGGTAACCGGATGATTCGGATCAAAAGGCTCCGACGCTCCGCAGGCTGGATCGACAAATACAAACTCGCGATCCAATTGGGCCAACTTCGGGTAAGGGTTGTAATCCTGCCAGATGACTTGATCTGGGGGCATATCGATTCCAAGGAGCCTCCACAGCTCATTGATATCCCCTTTTTCCAGAGGGCCTGCCATAAACATCGGACCACCCGGAGGCATTCGCGGAGCACTGGTCCCCGGTACCGAGGCGGCAAAGGCCGGGAAAGGATCTTCAAATATGGCCGTGGGTTGCCCTCGTTTGATCGCCTCCACGAAATTCTTCATCTCCTGCGGCCCTAAGGTGGAAGGCTGCACCGCTACCAGCACATCGTACCGCTCATTGATCGGCTGGGAGGGATCAACTTCTACCACCGTATACTGTTTTTCCAACTCGGTGACGATGGGCCAATTGCCCGTGCTCGTCATAGTGCGAAAGTCAAACGAGCCGTACAAACGAGCATCCGTCCGCAGAATCCCCACTCGTTTTCGATGCTGCTGAGTAACAGTTGCCAACGACCGCACGAGCTCGTACTCGATTGGAATGCCGCGATCAATAAACGGCAAAACAACCCGCTCCAACCCGCAGCGGAAGGCCACCCCCATAAAAAGATGAGTCTCTACATATGCCCCCCGGTCGAGAGTCACCCGCCGTTGCGGGGTGATATTGTATCGCTTCTCCGCCAAGGCCGCCTCTTCACTGAACCGCTCCGTGTCATAAATGCGGACTTGCACCTTGCCCCTTGCTCGGGCAGCAATCTCCCGAAGAGTGTTAATCAGATTCAATCGAGTTTGAACATAAAGCTCGGGGACCTCTGGGCTGATAAATGCCTCGATGAGCACCGGTCTCTCCGGTTTAATATTCCGCAAGATCGCAATTGTATGCGGAGAAAGTGAATTCAACCGTTCACTTGTCAAATCCCGTCGCACCGGATAGTTGTAGCAAACCACTACCAGTGCAAAACCGATTAAAAACACGCAAACGACCCGCACACCGTAATGCAGTTTCATCCACCGCGACTGAACCCCGATGATCCAGTGCCGGCGACTGATCAAAATCATGCTCAGATATACCATCGCAATAACAATGGTCAAAAAGTAGGCTATTGCAGAAAGCGACACTACACCCCGAGTAAATTCCCGCAAGTGTTCGTCATAACTCCAAAACTTGAGGAAACGAGCCATCCCCTGCGTAAGAACCGCATCCGCATACTCCGCAAATACAAACGGCATGTTGAACACTGCCCCAAGGATGTAGGCCACCGTCAAATTATCCGTAAGAAAAGACGCAACCATGCCCACCGCAAGCATCGCCAGTCCCACAAACCAATACCCCAAATATGTGGCCAGGAAAAGCCCTAGGTCCGGATTTCCCAAAAAAGCCAACACCGAGTAGTTGCACACCGCCGAGAAAAGGAGCGAAACAGAATAGATCGCTACAGCCGCTATATACTTCCCGAGAACAATGTCCCAATCACTAGCCGGCAGCGTCAACAAAAGCTCGTCCGTCCCTTGGCGGCGTTCATCCGCCCAAATCGACATCGTGATCGCCGGCACGAAAATCAGCAGGATCAAAGTAAACCATTTATTCAATTGATCTAAGTTGGCCAAGTTCGCGATGAAAAACTCATTGGGCCAAAAGGCCGAAACGGTCGTTAAAAGCACAAAGACACAGATAAACACGTAACCCGTAGGGTTGAAAAAATAGCTAGTAAAGTTCCGCTTGAAAACGGCCCACCAAACCCTGGTATCCATATCTTTGCCCTACCCAATATGCGAGACGCCTTAACTTAAGCAGGGATCGCCAAGACTTTGCCGCAGATGCTTTTCCCGTTGCTACAACCCGCTTAAAGATCAATTTGCTCGAACGGCCAGAACATCTTCAGCGGCCCCTGGCCAAAAATGTGAACCCCCCAAACGAAATACATATCTTCGGAGCTACCCAACAGATCCGCTCCGCAAGGGACCTGCTCACTAAGGTCGTCAAAGCGAGCCGCGGGTAAACCTCGCAAACAATCGCTCCGTCAGCTAACTTAAATTCGGCCCCTCAGCTTGCAAGCTCCATTTCACTCTCTCGAATTGGTACACCTCTCAAAAGTAACTACAGCAAGAAATGCAGAGTTAAAGTGCATGCCAATCGCCTGGCCTCAAATTCCGTTCCAACGTTAATTCTTACCTCCTGCTCCCGTCAGCTCCCGAAATACATCTTCCAATCTCTTAGTCCCAGTGATTAACCTTGCAATCGGACCGTCATACACCAATCGGCCGGCATCAATAAACAAGGCACGACTTGCCATTGCCTCTACTTCCTGAAGGATATGTGTGGACAAAAGAATAGTCTTGTCCTGGGCCAATTTGCGAATCGTTTCCCGCACTTCATGAATCTGATTTGGATCCAAGCCTGCCGTAGGTTCATCAAGGATGAGCACTTCCGGTTCATGAAGCAGAGCTTGAGCCATCCCCACCCGCTGCCGATAACCTCGGGAGAGTTTGCCAATCGGCTTGTTCAGCACGTAGTGCAAATCACACAGATCGACTACTGCGGAGATTCGCTCTTTAAGCCGGTTTCTCGGCAACCCCCTTGCCTCGCCAAAAAACTTAAGCAGCTCGAGCGGCGTCATATCCAAATAGAGGGGACCATCTTCCGGTAAATACCCTAAAACCGCAGCCCCTGCCAAGCGATCCGTAGCCATGTCGTGGCCTGCAATCCGGGCAACCCCCGCAGAAGGTGCCAAATAACCGGTCAGCAACTTCAATGTAGTGCTTTTTCCCGCCCCGTTTGGTCCCAATAAAGCCACAACTTCCCCCCGAAACACCTTAAAAGACACATCGCGAACCGCCGCAAAATTTCCGTAATAGCGGGTTAGACCGCACGCCTCGATCATCGGGACCGTCGGAGAAGCGTCGCTGATCATTGCAAAATCCCCTAACAACGCCGAAATTGCCATCAACCCAAGAAAGCTTACTGCAAGGGAAAAAACCCCCCTCCCCACACCGTCACCCCATTCTCCCTCGCCTCCTTCCTTTTCGGAGAGTTAGGCCACCGCCAAATTCATCTTTCTTCTACGAGACAAATTGCGGTGTGTTTCTAGAAACCGGCAAAGGCCGTTGCGGTGGGCTTCTTGTTCGCCTCAGACCTGTACGGGGGCATCCGGGGAGTAAATATTTTGAGCTTTCCGGAACCTTATGCCAAGAACCTTATGCCAAGTAGACCGCCTTGACGTTCTTTTCATAAGGCGGTTCATCAAAAATATGTTACACCGAAAACTGCCACACTTTCGTGGAAGGCCGACGAACTTTCCAATCGGCGAAGGGTAGTGTTGCTCCAATCCACAGGACGGAAAAAGACAACAGGTTTTAAACATAATCCCAACCCGGACTGCGGTTTAGCTACGCCCCTGGCTGGTATCAACGTACATCGCAAAAAGAATCGCAATAGTGGAATTTAGTGGTGTCTCCGGAATGTGGTCTGCATTTACCTAGCATGTTCAAAAAAGAGAGATTCCACAGACTAACCAATCGCGGGGGTTCCCGCATCGAACCGACCCCGACCAAACACCGAAGGGGGTCTTATGACCAGATATCATAAAACACATAAATGCACTGATCATAGATGTGCTCACGCCCAGTGGGCGAAACGCAACTCTCACCGTACTCCGACTATGTGCCCCCACTGACCTCCGTACCGCCTAGGATACTTTCAGCCAGCCCAAATTGCTCACCTTTCCCCTTTTTCCCTATCAATGCCAACGTCCGGATGTCCTCCAGGGTTCTATTCCCGCATTCTCAGCCAAAAAAGAAGATTGATGGACGTTCAAGAAAATGCAGGCCCAAAACTTTGCATTTAGCACCCACTGGTCTTTAACCGAAACAAAAGCAGTAGTGGAGTGCTGACCTTATTCAATGCTCGGCAGCAT
>Ga0272449_1001493_pt1 | contig 23804 bp, 20 predicted proteins | sample YNPCB0241_FD_198679 | JGI IMG/M metagenome (GOLD analysis project Ga0272449, IMG submission 198679) | Hot spring sediment microbial communities from Yellowstone National Park, WY, United States - YNP-CB-024-1 | ecosystem: Environmental > Aquatic > Thermal springs > Hot (42-90C) > Sediment... | reverse complement strand
AAGAACGCCGGAAACTCCCTTTTCAAGTATAGTAATCGCAAGACGGGCTTCATCGAGGTTACGGACTCCCACAAAAAGTTTCCCACCTGAAGCAACAAGGTTTTCCACCGCAATAATGCTCCAATCTGATTGTTGCAAACACACCACACCACGTCGAAGGTATTCCAAAATTTTCGGAACATCTTCGGGGGATTTGATCGATTCAAGAAAAACATCCCTTCCCGGCACGAGATCACCGTTTGGCGAAATAACCGTAATTCGCCCCAGCTCCTTTATGCGGGACGTAAATTCTTCCGAACAAACGATGCCATCCGCACCAAGCTCGAGAGCCGAAGTAACAAGGCTATGGTCCCATTCTTCCAAGAAAAGCCATACCGTTTTTGCCATAATTGATTACTCGCTCCCCTACGTCTTATTTTGGCAAGCTCTGACTATAACACGACTTGATCTGAGGGAAAACCCCCATCCTGGCCAAAGGTTCTACAATTTTTTAAGTTTTCCCCGAAAGGCAATGTGGTTATATATTTTGAGTGGCGATAAGATAAAAATTTTAGGCATTTAAACATCCAAAATGAGGAGAAAATAGTGCAGGGCTGGTATCGAGATCTTCATGACTTTGTGGATGCTCTGGAAAAAGCTGGAGAGCTTTTGCGTATCAAGGCTCCAGTATCTAAGGATTTGGAAATTACAGAAATTACCGACATAGCATCCAAAGCACCAGGCGGAGGCAAGGCTCTACTTTTTGAAAACGTTGAAGGATATTCTATTCCAGTTCTTACAAACGCCTTTGGTAGCGAACGTCGCATGTGTATGGCTCTTGGAGTAAGCCACATAGAAGAACTGGCTGAACGTGTGCGAAGTTTTGTAGAATTCGGAGCAGGCAAAAAACCTGGTTCTCTATCAAAAGCCATAAAACTAGGCTGGGAAATGATTAATTTCTTTCCTAGACGTTATCGAGGAGGACGTCCACCCTGTCAGGAAGTGGTGCATTTAGGAAAGGAGGTGGATCTTTTAAAACTTCCCATTCTAAAATGCTGGCCAAAGGATGGAGGCCCCTTCATAACACTTCCTGTAGTCATAACCAAGAGTCTCAAAACAGGGCGGAGAAATGCCGGCATGTATCGGCTTCAGGTTTATGATCAGCAGGCAACGGGCATGCACTGGCATATCCATAAGGACGGCTCTCATTACTACCAGGAATACCGAGAAGCCGGTTTAAAGATGCCGGTTGCCGTGGCTATAGGAACTGATCCCGCAACCACTTACGCTGCCACAGCTCCGCTTCCTCGAGGAATAGACGAGCTACTCTTTGCCGGATTCATAAGAAGAAAACCGGTACCAATGGCAAAATGCCTGACCGTTGATCTTGAAGTGCCAGCTTATGCTGAATTCGTGCTAGAAGGATACGTTCCACCTGATGAACTGAGAAAAGAAGGTCCCTTCGGAGACCACACTGGCTATTATTCCCTTGAAGATCTTTATCCAGTTTTCCACTTAACGGCCATAACTCACAGAAGGAATCCAATATACCCGGCCACTATTGTCGGACGACCGCCAATGGAAGATTGTTATATGGCGAAAGCGACGGAAAGAATTTTTCTGCCTCTTATTCAGATGATTCTTCCCGAGATTGTTGATTACTGGCTTCCCTGGGAAGGAGTCTTCCACAATATCACCGTTGTTGCCATAAGAAAGGAATATCCAAGGCATGCCCACAAAGTCATGAATGCTTTATGGGGGCAAGGACAGATGGCTTTTTGTAAAGCCATTGTGGTTGTTGACCACACGGTAGATTTGAAAAAGCCGATTGAGGTACTGCGGCACATTTTGAATAATGTAGATTTCAATAGAGATCTGCTGTTTTCGGAAGGAATACTCGATGTGCTAGATCACAGTTCTCCTCATCCTTTTTACGGATCAAAAATAGGAATTGACGCTACCTCGCCATGGTATGGTGAATCTCAAAGAAATCTTCCCCAAATAACAACAAAAGTTTCCAGGGAAGAGGTTCTTGAAATTCTCCGGGAAATAAGTTCAAACCTCACCGATTGTTTTATTCCCGAACTCAACACGCGTCATGGTCTGCTTCTTGTTGAATATTCAGAAGATACTTCTCCGTCGCATCGCCCGCAGCAAATAGCTCCCGTGATTCTGGAACATCCGGATTTGCAGAGCTTTTCAGTATTTGTTATTTGCGACAGAGGGGTAAATTTAAGAGATGGATCCATGGTTTTGTGGAAAATTTTTAACAACGTGGATCCACGACGGGATATCACAATTAAGGACGGAAGAATCGTTGTAAATGCTACCAAAAAAGGTCCACAGGATGGTCATACTCGTCCCTGGCCTGAAGATATTGTTATGGACGAAAAAATTCGTTTAAAGGTAAGAAATCGAGCAAAAGAACTTGGAATTGAAGAGTTTTTACTATAAAAATAAAATACTTCCAGTAGCGGGGTGATGATAAATGGAACAGCGGCAGGAGCCATCGAGCGAAAGATTACAGTCTCATTACAAATACGACGTTATTGTGGTCGGAGCTGGACATGCTGGATGTGAGGCTGCTTTAGCAGCGGCTCGTATGGGTTGTCGCACCCTTCTTCTTTCAATTTACCTTGATACCACTGCTCACATGCCCTGTTCACCATCAATCGGTGGCATTGCAAAAGGTCACCTCGTTAAGGAAATAGACGCTCTCGGCGGATTTATGGCTCGAGTAGCAGATCAGACAGCTATTCAGTTTCGTATTCTCAATACCAGAAAGGGGCCTGCTGTACGAGGCACACGCACTCAAAACGACAAAGTTCGTTATCGCACTCTTATGAAGCATATTATCGAAAAAACCGAAGGGCTTGATCTCAAACAGGCACTTGTGGAGGAACTCGTTGTAGAAGGCGGAGAGATCAAGGGAGTTATTGATCAAATCGGGGTTTTTTACGAGGCTCCAGCCGTTGTTTTAGCTACAGGAACATTCCTTCATGGACTTATACATATCGGCAGGCAACAAATACCAGCCGGAAGAGCCGGCGAATTTCCATCTAACCGTCTTGCAGATCAATTGCAGGCTCTTGGGTTCACTTTAGGGCGAATGAAAACAGGAACACCGGCAAGGATCCATCGGCGAAGTATTGACTTTTCGAAGTTTGAACGGCAGGTAGGCGATGAGAATCCAAAGCCCTTTTCTCTTTTTACCGACCGCATTGTCCTCCCGCAGGTCGAATGCTACATTGGACGGACAACAAAAGAGACCCATCGTATAGTTCGGGAACACATACACCTTTCACCGCTTTATAACGGCACCATAAAAGGTGTTTCAGCCAGATATTGCCCTTCCCTTGAAGATAAAGTCATGAAGTTTTCGCATAAAGACTTTCACCAAATAATTCTCGAACCGGAAGGGCTCGACACGGAAGAAATTTACGCAAGCGGGACGGGAAATTCTCTTCCTTACGAGATTCAGATGAAAATCATACACTCAATTCCAGGCCTTGATGAAGCCGAGGTGATGAGACCTGCCTACGCAATTGAATATGATTTTGTCCAGCCTACTCAGCTTTTCCTGACTCTGGAAACAAAACTCGTTCGAGGTTTATTCTTTGCCGGACAAATCAATGGAACATCTGGCTACGAAGAAGCGGCAGCTCAGGGTTTATGGGCAGGTATAAACGCAGCTCTCAAAGTTCAGAAACGACCTCCATTTATTCTGGATCGTTCGGAAGCTTATATGGCAGTGCTTGTGGATGATTTGGTCACAAGAGGAACCAACGAACCGTACCGTATGTTCACATCAAGAGCCGAATATCGACTTCTTCTTAGAGAAGACAATGCTGACCTGAGGCTTCTCGAGAAGGGCTATGAGCTGGGGCTTCATGATCTTAACACTTACAAAGAACTTTTAGAGAGAAGGGAGGAGATAAAGCGGGAAATTTCAAGGCTAAAGACCACGGTAGTAGTTCCGTCAAAGGAGTTGGCGGCTTTCCTAGAAGAAAGGCGGTCAGCACCGGTTCAGGAACCGACAACTCTGGATAAGCTTTTGAAACGTCCTGAACTTACTTACGAAGACATTTGCAAAATTTCTCCCCCACCAAAGGAACTTTCTGAAAGAGTCAAGGAGCAGGTTGAAATTTCCTGTAAATATGAAGGTTACATTCGGAGACAGGAAGCGGAGGTTAAGAAGTTCAAAAACCTGGAAAGCATACGTATCCCTGATAACTTCTCATACAAAGGCATCCCCGGGCTTTCTAATGAACTTATAGAAAAACTCACCGCCATTCAGCCTCGGTCTCTCGGTCAGGCATCGAGAATCCCGGGCATGACTCCAGCGGCTCTGTCTATTCTGATGATATACATCCGCAAGCTATCTCTTCCTTCAACATCCGAAGAACAACAAGCCGCCGCAATAACGTAAGGTTAACCTTACCTAAAGGGAGGAAGAGGCAATGAAAGCTAAAGTAATGGTGGTAGGGGCTATTTTCTTTTTAATGAGCGTTACCCAGGTTTTTGCTTTTGAAACAGATGGGTACATGGTAAATCTATCTACAAGAGGCTACGTAGGAACCGGAGATAATGTCATGATTGCAGGCTTCTGCGTAAGTGGTCGGCCTCTTACTGTAATCATAAGAGCTCTGGGTCCCAGTCTTGCTTCCCGCGGAGTTTACGGAACCCTGGGAGATCCAATGTTTGAGGTTCGATCACCAAGTGGAACCCTTCTTTACCAAAATGACGATTGGATATATGCTTTATCAGCCCCTGTCTTAACATCTTTAGGAATTCAACCCTCAAATAGCAAGGAAGCTGCCGCTGTCCTAACAGTATCCCCTGGATGCTTTACAGTAATTGTTAAGGGTGTAGGTGGAAGCACGGGCGTGGCTTTGGTCGAGGTCTATGATATCACGTTATTCATCAGGCATTAAATTTATATTTAGGGAACAGTCGAGCAATCCATTCGACTGTTCATTTTTCGTAACTCTTAAAAATATAAGGAGGGATAAACATGAAAAAGTTATTAATTTGCGTTGTTTCCATCTTTTTGGCGTTTGGTTTTGTAAACTCTTTAGCTGTGGCAGAAAAAGGCTACATTGAGGTTACCGACCAACAGATGAACACTTTCTTGAATCAACTCGATCAGAAATTGAAACACAGATATTCCGGTCTTATATCCCAAATTCGCCAAGCATGGATGTCACGTAATATGCCTCTTTATGATTCTCTGAACAGGCAACTTGCTTTAACAGTAGCTAGAGATTTCAAAATTACGCCCCCCAAAGACAAACCTCAACCTACTGGCGGATGTGCAAGTATTGGTGGATACAACTGCTACTGTGGCACATCTGTATGGTGTTGCTGTATGTTTCCATGCAATTCATCCCCAATAAACTTTTGCATCGGTGGTGACTACGGTGGCATTATTGGTGGTGGCGGTGGTGGAGGCGGTGGCGGAGTCCACGAGTACATTTGCCGTCCACCACAGACAAAGCCGGACATCAAAAAATAGTTTGTTGTTACTAAATTGCAAAGGCAAATAAACAGTGGAGGAACCAGAAACAATGAAACCTTATCGAATCTTGCTCTATGCTGTAGTTGCTTTGCTAGTAACTATGTCTCACATCTATGCGGGAGACAACATACCCACTTTAATTTATCCCATCAGCGGATCTGCTCTCATTCCCAAAGGAGATTTCAGTGGATCTCAGTCTCCAATCAAGGAATATGCAATTGTGGATATGAATCAGCTAAAATCTCTAAAAACGGGAGACAAAGTTCAGGTTGTTATTGGCAACTCCAGTGTAATAATGAAAACAAAAAGCATAAAACAAAGAACTGACGGTACCACCTGGCTGGGAACACCGGAAAATTATTCTTCGTGGGACTACATCCTGTTAACAACATCTGGAGACTATGCTTTTGGAACACTACAAGCTGGTTCAAGAACCATTAAAATTACTCCATCGTACGCTACAGGAATTGTGGAAATAAAAGAACTCAATCCGGCTTTAGAAAAACCAATGGGAGATGACATTAAAATTCCACCACCTCCCCCCAGTGAATCTTCGTCTTCCAATAAGAAAGATTTGCAAAACGTCCTAAGTAAAATACCCGTAGTGAAAGCTGAAGATTCCTCAAATTACACGACAGTAGATGTGATGGTCTATTACACCCCCGGAGTTGTGGCTTATTATGGCTCTGAAGAAGCTGCCAAAGCGGCTATCCAGCATTTTGTAGATTTGACCAACCAGGCCTTTGCAAACAGTCAGGTTTCATTACAAATTCGGATTGTCGCCCAACGACAAATCCCTTATTCTGATGATGGATCTCCGTGTCAAGCACTTGATGATTTAACAGATGCCAAAGGGATTTTCTCAGATATGCCATCATTGAGATCCAGATACGGAGCTGACCTCGTTGTGCTTCTCAGGCGGTTTAACAACTCTACAAACGATGCTTGCGGTTGCGGATGGTTGTTGTCCTCAATGACCCAAAAAGATTGGGCAGCTAACCACACAGCATTTTCGGTAGTCCAGATGGGAGTTTCTGCTGATGGAAGTGGATATTACTGTTCGGACTTTACTTTCTCCCACGAACTTGGTCATAATTTTGGTTGCGCCCATGATCGAGCACATGCATCAGGTTCTGGTATTTTCCCTTACTCTTACGGGTTCATAAACCCGGCAGGCACTTGGGGAACAATCATGGCTTATCACTCATCAAGAATCCCTTTCTTCTCAAATCCAAACGTTACCTATAGAGGAGAACCAACTGGTATAGCACCTAATAATCCAAATGCTGCCGACAATGCTTTAACAATAAATCAAACGAAAGACTTCGTGGCATCTTACATGTCAAGTGGTGGCGGAGGAACAAGCTTTGAAACAGACGGTATTTTAATAAACATTTCCACTCGAGGCTACGTAGGAACCGGAGATAATGTCATGATTGCAGGCTTCTGCGTAAGTGGTCGGCCTCTTACTGTAATCATAAGAGCTCTGGGTCCCAGTCTTGCTTCCCGCGGAGTTTACGGAACCCTGGGAGATCCAATGTTTGAGGTTCGATCACCAAGTGGAACCCTTCTTTACCAAAATGACGATTGGATATATGCTTTATCAGCCCCTGTCTTAACATCTTTAGGAATTCAACCCTCAAATAGCAAGGAAGCTGCCGCTGTCCTAACAGTATCCCCTGGATGCTTTACAGTAATTGTTAAGGGTGCAGGTGGAAGCACGGGCGTGGCTTTAGTCGAGGTCTATGATATTACGCTATTTCTACAATAAGTTTTCATAGGGGTAGCCGAAGAACCTCTCGACTACCCCTTTATTTTAAATCTTCGGCATCACAGATTCAAAAACATCCCCTGCCTTGACCCCAAAGGAGCGAGCAAAATCGACTGCTTCCATCTTTCCGGTTTCTTTGCTCTGGAGCTTCTTTATTAACACAAGCCCCTGCCCTGTCTGAACAGAAATGCCTTCTTCTGAAACATCTATGACTTTACCAGGAGGCTGAGAAGGCTTTTCCCAACCACCGTAATCCTTTACCGAAGCTTCAATTACAGCAAGTTCCTTTCCATGAAAACGAGTTATCGCTCCAGGCACAGGCACACTGCCTCTTACAAGATTGTAAATAGTAGAAGCCCGTTGCCGCCAATCTATTCCGGTATGGTCGGGTTTTAGAGCTGGCTGGAAGGATGCAAGGCGAGGATCCTGTGGAATTCTCGGCGCTTTCCCTTCCCTAATAAGTCGAACTGCTTCCGCAACAAGCTTAACCCCCAGAGGAAACAGCTTGTTATAGTAAAGTGTTATCGTGGTATCATCAGGATCAATAGGCACACTTTCCTGAATGATAATGTCTCCGGTGTCGACACCTTCATCAATATAATGAATTGTCACTCCTGTCTGCGTTTCACCGTTTATAATTGCCCAGGCAATGGCGCTTCCACCACGATACTTGGGAAGTAGCGACGGATGATAGTTTATACCACCGTGGGTAGCTAGATCTATTACTTCCTTGGCAACAAATTGAGTCACAAAGACAAGCACAAGAAGATCCGGGTTTCGATCCTTTATCCACTCAAAAAACTCTCTGTTTTTCAAATTTTTCGGCTGAATAAGAGGAATATTAAGCTCCTGAGCAAGTTCCTTAAAGGGATTAGGTTTTTTAGCTCCAGGAACATCCGGAACCGTAACGGCGCCAACAACTTCCTCTCCCTGGTTTACTAAAGCCTGAAGACACTCTCGCCCAAAGGGCGCCTGACCTATAACAACAAGACGCATAATTTCCCTCCCCTTGTCTGCATTTTCAGCTTTTAAATATAAACTTCCCCGAAAATACCCAGGCTCCTTCAATTGTCCGTTATCCCCTAACCAAAACCTCACACGGGGGACAGGAAGTAGGAAGGGAAGACCGAAATGCCTCAAAGAAGGGAATTTCGCTTATAAAACAGATGGTCACAACACGAGATCAGGGAAAAAGAAAATCGCGAAGGAAAAGGCAATTACCAGAACAGAAACTAAAAATGGTGCCGAAGCGGGGACTCGAACCCCGACAGGCATACGCCTACTAGATCCTGAATCTAGCGCGTCTACCAATTCCGCCACTTCGGCACAAAAACAACGAAAAGCTATTGATCCGAAAGCATTTTCACCATATCTTACAAATTCCACATTGTCAAGATCAGCAAAGGGGGTGTTCGAAAAGATTAGACGGCGAAGTGACAGGGAGGAGGTCTGTCATCGTATGTTTATCGTCCCGAGTGAAACGAGGATCTCCTGGAAGGGATGCCTCGCTGACGCTCGGCATGACATAACTGGCGATTCGAACATCCCAAGATCAGCAAATGATGCTTGAAAAATTTTGGAATCAAGAAAACTGTGGGAGGGGATTTTGATTTATGGAAGTGATTGAGGGATTTTCCAAAACCAAACGGCTAAACCTGAAGCATCCAGTTGTAACAATCGGAAATTTTGATGGAGTTCACAAGGGACATCAGGCTCTTATTAACACCGCAAAACAGCGCGCAAAAGAACTGGGGGGCTCTACCGTGGTTATCACCTTCAACCCCCATCCAGTAAAGGTGCTATGCCCAAACTGTGATTTGCGGTTTATTACGCCTCATTACGAAAAACTTTCCATTCTCAGCAACTTAGGTGTTGATTACACCATAGTTATTCCCTTTTCTAAGGAGTTCGCATCCATAACCGCTCACGAGTTCATAGAATCCTACCTGGTTCAAGGACTGGGAGTAAAATGGATGGTAGTTGGGTACGACTATCACTTTGGTAAAGGAAGAGAAGGCAATATTGAAATGCTCAAACATTACGGTAATCGCTACGGCTTCGGAGTGGACACACTCCCTGAAATATCAATTGAAGGCTTTGTGGTAAGTAGCACAGCAATAAGAAAAATCATCCAGGAAGGACGAGTCCACTTCGCAGCAAAGTTACTGGGGCGGTCTTACTCAATTACCGGCCCCGTCCTTAAAGGACGAGATAGAGGCGGAAAGCTCCTTGGATTCCCAACCGCCAATGTAGACGTTAGCGACCACGTCGTGCCCAAAGAAGGAGTTTATGCTTCGTGGGTTTCCTTTGAGGGCAAAACATATAAAGGCGCTACCAATATAGGATTCAATCCAACATTTGGAGATAACCAACTTTCCCTGGAAGTTCATATCCTGGATTTTAGCGGCAATCTTTATGGGAAAGAAATAACCGTTTCTTTTGAACATTACATCCGTGGCGAAAAAAAGTTTTCAGGTGTTGAGGAACTAATAGCTCAGATCAAGCAGGATGTGGATCTGATTCGAACAATTCTTAGATGATGGCAAGTGGAAACGGTCGTAAAAACTACGTACCTGTTTGAGAAGGGCAGAGAAGTTTTTCAACATAGTTTTCAAGCGCTGAAATGAGAGGATAAAGAGTGGATCTTTCTAGAGCCGAAATGGGAATAGCACCGTAACGTTCGGCAAGAGCGAGCGCTTTATGCGAAGGAAGCATATCAATCTTGTTAAATACAAGAAGCCGAGGTTTTTCATAAAGATTCAGCTTTTTCAGAATCTTCTCCACAGCGTCAATATGAGCTTCAAAACGTGGATTGCTAATATCTACAACGTGAACAAGAATATCAGCGTCATGAAGTTCTTCAAGAGTGGCCGCAAAAGCATCGAGGAGTTCTTCAGGTAGGTCGCTGATAAATCCAACCGTGTCGGTAACAATCACTTCAAAATCCCGAGGAAAACGAAGTCGGCGGCTCAATGGGTCGAGGGTCGCAAAAAACTGATCCATCACAATAGCATTGCTCTTGGTAAGAGCGTTGAGAAGAGTTGACTTGCCGGCGTTGGTGTAACCGATAATTGAAATTACGGGAAAATCCAGCTTTTGACGCTTCCTTCGCCGTTCAGATCGGCTCTTTCTAATCTCAGCAAGTTCACGCTCTAAATGATCAAGACGTTCCTTAATTCGGCGGCGATCAATTTCCAGCTTTGTTTCGCCTGGACCTCGAGTTCCAATACCGCCAGCCAATCGAGAAAGAGCATCATCCTTGACGTTCAAGCGTGGCATAAGATATCTCAATTGAGCCATCTCAACCTGGATTTTTCCTTCACGACTTTTTGCTCGCCGTGCAAAAATATCCAAAATAAGCTGAGTGCGGTCGATTACTCTAAGTTCTGTAGCATCGGTAAGAGACCTTACCTGCGAAGGATTCAATTCTCGATCGAAAATTAGCAAGTCAACTCCATGCCGTAGAGCCGTCAGCATAATCTCTGTCAGTTTGCCCTTCCCGATGAAATACTTGGGATTGATTTCCTTCACTCTCTGAACAACAGTATCTACCACCGCTATATCACTAGCCCTGGCAAGTTCCTTCATCTCTTCAATTGCTGCTTGAACATCCGTTGATCGCCTGTCGGCAACAACAACCAGTATCGCCTGATCCTCACTTTTCACCGAAGATACACGGAAACTCCGCCTCCGTTCGATCTCTTCCTCCAGAGAACGAACCAGTTCAAGAAAATTTATATTCGGTGAGGAACAATGGGTTGGAGGAAGTATTACCCATCCCTGCTGGGGGGACTTTTCTATGACTTCTTCTCCGGGGAAAATATGCGCAACAAACAAATGTTCGGCTCCGCCATGACGATCTACTCCCACAGCAGCCACGCAGTCCAGCCTGAGAAAGACAAGATCCATGAGATCGTCCTGAGATAACGGCTCGTTGTTAAAGTGAGAGTGCACCAACCGAAGTCCTCGAAGTCTTTTTCTTGCTTCCCGACTTTTAGGAAGTTCCGGAATGAAAAGTGACCTTGCACTGCCTACAATGACCATTTCAATGGAACCATCACGACCAACGAGGATTCCAATCTGGCGTCCCGTTTCAAAACTCCAGCGAGCTATGTCTCTTGCAACTTCCGGTGAAACTATCTGCTCGGGTGGGATTTTACGTCTGTAAAGGTTCTGGATTTTCCCAAGAACTGAACTTTTTAAACCCGTCGTGTTACCGTAAACTTTCCTGATGCTACATACCTCCCTTCAGAAACATGTGAGCCCTCATTTAAAGATTCAACTACGATGCTTCAAGGAACGACAGAATCTCTTTTTCCGCCAACACATATTTTTCATGATGAGGCCAGTACATGAAACGCTGGCAATGAGGGCAATTTATTAAGGATTCATTCTTTTGCAGTTCGATAAATTTCTGAGGTGGAATACTCACTCGGCACACCTGACATACACCCTTTTCCACAGGAGCAACAGTTATCCCGTTCTTTTTTTCCATAAGAAATTCGCATTTTTTCCTGAGTTGTGCATCGAGCTTAACTTTAAGCTCTTCCTGGAGTTTATTAAGCTGAACGAGCTTTTTTTCTATCTCATGCCGTTTAACATCCAGAGATTCAAGATCCTTGCGGAGAGCCTCACGACGCTCGGCCACCTGTCGCTCAAGAGCCCGCACCTCCTGCTGAAGAAGTTCAATCCTTTCCATACATTCCAGCAGTTGATCTTCCTTTTCGCTTATCTCCCGCTTGATTTCTTCCTGCTCTGCAAGAAGCGCCCTGTATTCTTTATTGGTCTTGACCTCGCTTTCCTTTTGCCGACTTCTTCTTAACCGTTCTTCAAGCATAGCAACCTGTTTTTCAAGCTCACGGTGAAACTTGCGCTGGTTATCAAGCTCTGTTTTCTTCATCAAAAACTGACTCTCAAATTCATTAAAATCCTTCTCGAACTTTACCTTCTTCCGGGGAATATCTTCCAACTCATCAAGAAAAGCCTTTTTCTTATTTTCCAGAACCTGAAGCTGGATCAAATACTTAAGCTGATCTTGCAACTTAACATCCCTCCCTTCCGACGCCCGAACACTTAAGGGGCGTAATATGATCTTCCTCTCGCTCAAATGAAAAAACCTCGAGAGGATCGTTTATGCTTACAGACCATTCTTTAAGTTCTCTAGCTATTCTTTCCATCATGAACTTTTCTGATCCAAAATGCCCCAAAGCAATAACATTAAGCTTTGACTCTTCTGCCCATACAGCATTGTGGTATTTAAGTTCACCGGTTATAAAGCAATCGGCTCCTAAAGATTTGACCTTCCCAAGGAGAGAACCTCCACTCCCCGTACATACAGCAACCACACTAACATTAGCATTCAATTCCCCAACAACATGGATTCTCTCAACTTTCAGGTATTTCTTAAGTAGGAAACACAGATCTTCCACCGTGCAGGGATGCTGAAGTCTCCCCACAAGTCCCATACCAACATATCTGGAATCATGAGAAAATTTCTGATTGGCATCGATTGGCTTTCTATCTTGAAGTGACAGCATATCAGCTATGTAGCAGTTTCCACCAATGCGAGCCGCATCCAGGTTGGTATGAGCCACGATAAGACTAATGTTTTGGCGGATAAGAGTGAAGATAAGCCTTTGAGGATATAAACTGGCATTAAGAGTTTTGATTCCTTCAAGAAAAAGTGGATGATGAGTTACAAGGCATTCACAGCCAAGTCTCGCCGCCTCCATGATAGAAGAAGATGTGGGATCGAGTGCGCATAGCACTCTTCTAACCGAGGCGTCAGGATCACCGACCTGAAGTCCAACATTATCCCATGGTTCAGCATAGTCAAAGGGAGCAACAGAATTCAGCCATGAAATAAGATCTTTTACTTGCATAATCGCTTCAGCCCAAAAAAGAAGGGGACATTCGCAATGCGAACATCCCCTTCGTTATTAACAACGCCTAACCGTTTTATGCCCTCTTTAAGAACATTCATAAGGGCTTCAAACTCCTTTCCTCCATTCACGCTTTCAAAGAAGAATCTTTTTTGTGGTGGGCCCACCTGGCCTCGAACCAGGGACCTACCGGTTATGAGCCGGTGGCTCTACCAGCTGAGCTATGGGCCCTTCCCTAATCCCTAACAAGAGCAATTATAGATAAAACCACAAAGTCTGCTTCTGTCAATCTTTTTTACAAAATTTTCTTGACGACCCAGGCACCCAATGTTACGTATTACATACTACGTAATACGAAAGAAGAGGAACAATTGAAAGCGATGACCAAAAGAGAAATTCAGGCAAGCGAGACACGGCAGCGCATAATCCGAAGCGCGGTGGGGCTTTTTGCTCGCTTCGGTTATCACAAAACCACCGTATCCGAAATAGCTCAAGTTGCAGGCGTTACCACCGGCGCTCTATTCCATCATTTCGGTTCCAAAGAGGATCTTCTTAACGCCGTTATCGACTGGTTGTCCAAAGGCATTCATGCATACAGTGAGCATCTCAAAAAGGAACCCAACCCTTCCTTTTCTACCATATCAGACATGCTAAGCCTTATGTGTTCCCATTATGAAAGATACCCCGAAGCAACTATATGTCTCGCCATGCTGGCAACAGAATTTTCGGGATCCCACCATCCAGTAGAGGAACGCATTCGATCGGTATACGAAGTCTTTATACAGGCTCTTACGCCCATCCTCGCCACCAATCCCAGAATTCGTAACCCTCGCGCTGCCGCTATCGCTTTTATAGGTTCCGTGCAGGGCATTGCCATTCAGGCAATAATGAGAGAAAAGGAGGTGGATATAAGAACCCTTGCGGAAGGTTTTAAATCAATGCTTCAGGCTTGGTAGAACGGCTTAAATATCAACAAAAGTACCCAAGGAGAGGAACCATGGAAATTACCAAAGTTTGTGTTTTGGGAGCCGGGATAATGGGATCCGGTATAGCCCAGGTGGTTGCCGAAGCAGGTTATCAGGTGGCCATCAGGGATATTGAAACGAGCTTTGTTGAAAAAGGCATTTCAACCATCAAAGCAAACCTGGACAGAGCTGTCTCCAAAGGCAAAAAAGACGCATCAGAAGCTGAAGCTGTGATGAAACGAATCAAGGGCACAACCGATCTCAAGGAAGCCGCTCAGGATTGCCAGCTCGTTATTGAAGCCGTTGTTGAAATTATGGACGTAAAAAAGCAGGTTTTCAAGGAACTCGATTCTATTTGTCCCGAATCGACCATTTTCGCATCCAACACTTCCGGTCTTTCCATCACCGAAATGGCATCTGTAACAAAACGACCTGACCGATTTATAGGAATGCATTTCTTCAATCCTGTGCCCGTAATGAAGCTCGTGGAACTCATAAGAGGTTTTGCTACATCTGACGAAACCTACCAGATAGCCAAAAACTTCGTAGAAAAAATAGGCAAAACCCCTGTTGAAGTAAAAGAAGCTCCTGGCTTCGTAGTAAACCGTATCCTTTGCCCCATGATTAACGAAGCAATTTTCGTATATTCCGAAGGACTGGCATCAGCGGAAGACATTGACAAAGCTATGATGCTTGGCGCTAACCATCCGATCGGTCCTCTCGCCCTGGCCGACATGGTGGGGCTTGATACTCTCCTTCACGTACTTGATGGACTCCATAAAGAACTCGGCGAAGACAAATATCGTCCTGCTCCACTACTTAGAAAAATGGTACGAGCTGGTTACCTGGGTCGAAAAACAGGAAAAGGCTTTTACGATTATTCTGGCAAGTAAAAAAACTAAAAGGAGGGAACCACCTATGTCACAGCATCTTTATGAACTAACCGAAGAACACAAAATGCTAAGAGACATGGTAAGAAGGCTGGCAAAGGAGCAGGTAGCTCCTGGAGCAGCCAGAAGAGATGAAACGGGCGAATTCGACTGGGATATGGTGAATCTTCTTAGAGAAAACGGCCTTTATGGCATCGATTTTCCTGTAGAATACGGCGGATCCGGTGCAGGAGTACTCGCCATGGCTATCGCTGTCGAAGAACTCTCCAAGGTTGACGCTGCCTGCGGTCTTCTCATCGCAGACCACGAACTCGGATCGCTTCCTATTCTTCTTGCCGCAAACGAAGAGCAAAAGAAAAAATATCTTCCAAAACTTGCAACCGGTGAATGGATTGCTGCTTTCGCTTTAACTGAACCAGGTGGAGGATCCGACGTGGCATCGCTAAGATGCCGTGCCGTAAAGGACGGAAACTATTACGTGCTTAACGGCACAAAGACCTTTATTACCAACGGTGGTGTAGCCGATGTGGTAACGGTTTACGCTATAACTGATCCTCAAAAGCCTTCTCACAAAAACGCTGGAGTTTTCATCGTAGAAAAGGGGACACCGGGATTCTCTGTTGGTAAAAAAGAAAACAAGATGGGCATTAGATGGTCTGAGACGGTGGAACTTATCTTCGAAGATTGCCGAGTTCCTGCCGAAAACCTCCTTGGAAACGGTGAAGATGGTTTCCACATCATGATGAAGACCCTTGATTTCTCAAGACTTGGCGTTGCAGCTCAAGCTCTAGGTATAGCCGCAGGCGCCTTTGAATACGCAACAGCCTACGCAAAAGAGCGAATCGCTTTCGGAAAGCCCATCATCCAGCATGAAGGAATCGGATTTAAGCTCGCCGATATGGCGATGCAGGTCGAAGCAGCCCGCCAGCTTCTCTACAAAGCCTGTGCTATGTATGATCACCTTCCAAAAGACATGAGCCGACTCAGCCCGGAATTGATCAAAATGAGCGCTATGGCGAAGTGCTTCTGTGCCGACGTGGCTATGTGGGTAACTACCGAAGCTGTACAGGTTCTTGGGGGCTATGGCTACATTAAAGAATACCCGGTGGAGCGAATGATGCGCGACGCCAAGATTACCCAAATTTACGAAGGCACCAACGAAATCCTGCGGCTTGTAATCTCAAGATGTATCTAAAACTTCCTCCAGCAAATGTCGAAAGTTTAGGGCCAGGAGGGTTTTAGCTATAAGGCGGTGGTCACATAATACGGAGGGGTTACCACCGCCTTTTTAATCTACGAAACAGGAGGGAAACTGAATATGAGCAAAGACCAGGACATAGTAATTGTAGGAGGCGTTAGAACGGCTATAGGAAAATTCGGAGGAGCCCTTAAAGATGTGCGAGCATCTCAACTGGCGGCTCATGTTATGAAAGCCGTGGTTGAGCGCACGGGTATAGACCCCGCTATATTAGACGACATAATTGCCGGTGATTGCATCCAATGTGCTGATGAAGCTAATACTGCAAGAACGGCAGCTCTAATGGCTGGATTTCCCGTTCATGTGCCGGCTTACACCATTCAGCGTCAGTGTTCTTCATCCATGCAGGCTCTTGCTTCAGCGGCTCAGGCAATACGAGCAGGAGACGCCGAAGTTATTATGGTCGTTGGCGTAGAATCCATGAGTTCAGCTCCATATTACATAGCCAAAGCCAGATGGGGACTTCGATTGATGCACCAGGAAATTACCGATTCTCTGTGGGAAGCTCTTCATTCAGGAAGCCGCCTTCTCGGAAAGCCCATGATCATGGGAGAAACGGCGGAAAATCTCGCAGAAAAATACGGCATCTCCAGAGAAGATCAGGATCAAGTAGCCCTTGAAAGTCATCATAAAGCCGAAGCGGCAATAAAAGCAGGACGGTTTAAAGATGAAATCGTCCCCATCGAAGTTCCAGGACCGAAAAAAGGCGAAAAGATTATTTTTGCTCAGGATGAACACCCCAGGTTTGGCCTCACTATGGAAGATCTGGCAAAACTTCCCCCGGTCTTTAAGAAAAACGGCACGGTAACAGCTGGTAATTCCTCCGGGATAAACGATGGAGCCGCCGCAGCTCTTGTAATGACTCGCAAAAAAGCAAGAGAGCTCGGGCTGGAACCCATGGGACGAATAGTAACAACAGCAGTAGCGGGAGTTGAACCCGAACTTATGGGCTACGGTCCCGTGCCGGCTACACAAAAGGCTCTTAAAAAAGCAGGCATGACTTTGAAAGATATTCAGCTCATCGAACTAAACGAAGCCTTCGCGGCTCAGTATCTTGCCTGCGAACGTGGGCTTGGAATCGACCGCTCTATAACAAACGTAAACGGTAGCGGCATAAGCCTGGGACATCCCGTAGGATGCACGGGACTTAGAATTGTAATTTCTCTCCTTTATGAAATGCGCCGTCGGGATCTGGAAATAGGCCTTGCCACTCTCTGCGTGGGAGGTGGCATGGGCATGGCAACCATCGTGGCAAGAGACTAATACCTTCTTGACCAGAAAATACCCTCACCCTGCGTTGGTGAAACCTTCAACCACACTTTCGCTTTAGCAGGATAGAATGTTGGGGTGAGGGTACCTCTACCGCTACGGTGACAATAAAAATCCCGCCGTGGCTTGATGTCCTTTAGCATCCCCTTTACAAACACAATCCGAACATCCACCACCAAATTTTTGCCAAATCAGATTTTTCATCATCGACACATCATAATTTTTTTGGGAAAATAACCTCGTCATAGGTGGAGGGGAGATAACCCGCAAGGAGGAAAATACCATGAACCAATACCAGGACATCCAGGAAGCCATAATTGGAGCTACCAGAACAAGAAGTTTTCCCCTTGCCGTTAAATTTATGGGCAAGGACGAAAAATTTCCTGAAAATGTGAGACGTCCAGGGAAAGCTCTCGGAAAACGTGTAACCATCTGTCAGGCTATAACCATGGCAAGAATATACGGCTGGAGTGTTGGGCTTGATAGATCTGACATAATCTGCGTGCCTGCAATGCTCGCCTGGGGTATGAGTGGCGCTCAGGATGCCCGCAAGGAAATGGTTTCCCTTCTCGTTCAGGTCGGCTTTGCTCAAAATGAGCAAATAGCAAAGGCTCAAGCTGAAACAATGATTCTCCCAGAAGAAGGCAGTATTTCAGGCATACTCATAGCACCACTTGCTAAAACTTCCTGGAATCCCGATGTTATTGTGATCTATGGGAACCCCGCTCAGGTGATGCGCCTTGTTCAAGCACTTCGCTTCAGCCGCCTTGATAGCATCACAGGGGATTTTCAAGGAAAAATCGCATGTGTGGAAACTCTATACGCTGCCCATGCTACTCAGTCCCCCAGGATTTCCATACCCGGCATGGGTGACCGCATTTTTTCCATGACTCAGGACGATGAACTGGCTCTGGCCTTCCCGGCAAACCTTCTTCCTGATCTTATGACCGGCCTTTCGGAAGCAGGAAAACCCATAGGAGCCAGATACCCTGTAACTTTCTACCAAAACTTTGAACCGATTTTCCCTAAACCCTATCAGGAAATGGCAAAAAAACTTGGGCTTTTTTCATCTTAGCTGCTGTTGGGGGCTTAAATCACAGGGGGAGTTAACTCAAAAATGATCACCGATCTTCTAATTGCTCCGGATATAGTGGTTGATTCATGCCTGGGCAAAGACTCAAATATCATCTCCAGAACCTTTCGTAAAGCTCACAATGAAGGCGTAAAAACATGGCTCTACGTGGGAAGTATCGACAGGATTCATAGCGAACTCGTCATGCACCTTATGCGGACGAAGATGCTACCCGATGATAAAGCTACCGAAGAAGCTTCCAGACTTTTCAAAACCTTTGCTGCAAAACACCTATGGCTTTCGGCTCTGGCTGAAGACGGAGAAGCAGTAGCCGATCCCTTCCCGCTTCGATACCAGTTTACCAAAGCAGTAAAAAGACTGGGACAGCATGCGTATATTCTCACTCGAAACAAAACCTTCCTGAAGGATCACTCCATCCAGTCCATATCACCCGAAGATTACCTCAAGCTTTCCCCTGTCGCACCGGCGGAAATTCCCTTTGTTGACCTTTCTCGCCAGCAGGATGTAATCAGGCAGGAAGTCGAAAAAAGAGTCTTCGCCGTATTGAGGCACTGCCGTTATGTGGGAGGGCCTGAGATTACCGAGCTGGAAGAGCGGCTTAAAACCGAAGTTGGAGTGCAACACGCAATAACCTGTTCAAGCGGAACGGATGCTCTTCTCATGGCTCTTCTCGCTTTAGGGATTGGTCCGGGAGACGCCGTCTTCACCGTCCCTTTCACATTTGTTGCCACAGCGGAAGTGATACGACTTGTAGGTGCAACACCTGTTTTTGTGGACATCGACCCTGTCTGCTTTGTAATGGATCCCGAATCGCTCCAGAAAACGATCGAAGCAGTAAAGGGTAAGAGAAAAGATGTGCCTATTCCCATAGGAGCCGTAAATCTTAAACCAAAAGCCATCATCACCGTGGATCTCTTTGGATGCCCGGCTCCGTATAGGGAAATCACCGACATAGCCAGAAAACATGGGCTTTTCCTGATTGAAGATGCGGCTCAGGCTTTTGGATCCCGCTATGGAGAAAAAATGGCAGGCAGCCTGGGAGATGTAGGATGCGTTTCCTTTTTCCCCGCAAAACCCTTAGGAGCCTATGGTGACGGCGGTGCTATCTTTACCGATTCGGCAGAACTCGCCGAAAGACTAAGGCTCATAAGAAACCACGGAACCGACAGTATTCCCTACCATCACAGACTTATCGGACTTAACGGCAGACTCGACAGCATCCAGGCAGCAGTGCTTCTGGCAAAACTTGAAATTTTCGGCGATGAAAAGAAAAGACGACAGCATATTGCAGCTTTGTACACGAAAAGGCTTTCTAGAACAGGATGTATCATTACTCCAACGCTTCCCAGAGGTGTAGAAAGCGTCTGGTCGCAGTACAGCATTCTAAGTCCATCAAAATCTTTTCGGGATGCTTTACGGAAAAAACTCGCCGAAAACCATATTCCCACAGCTATATATTATCCTCGCCCACTTCATCTCCAGCCTGCCTTCGCAGACCTCGGCTACAAACCTGGAGATTTCCCCGTTGCTGAATCGTGTGCAAACAGGATTCTATCACTGCCCATACATCCCTACGTTAAGGAAGATCTCATAGAAAAAATTGCGGAAATAGCAGGCTACGTGAACCGTCAACAGGAAGGATTGAATTATGAAGCGGTCGGTAGCTATCATTTACCATGAAAGCTTCAGCAAACGGAGTTACCTCACTCGAGGCACGCGGCTTCAGGATTTCCCTGGAATCCTGAGCGACATCCTGCGCGATGATCGCTTTCACCTCCTTTATGCCCAGCCCATAAGCGAAGAGTGGATCCTTCAGGTGCATACATACGACCATCTTGCGGAAGTAATGCGTGATCCTCTATGCAGCACCGCATGGCATTCCGTCGGTAGTGTGGTTCTTGGTGCAGAAACCATCCTTAAAGGAGAACACCTTCGATCCTTTGCTCTGATTGGCGCTGGAGGTCATCACGCCGGAAGAAGCTATTTTTGGGGCTACTGCTGTTTTAACGATGTCGTTATAGCTATCAAGGTTATGCGAAGCCTTTACGGCGTCCGCCGAATAGCCATAGTGGATACCGACGCTCATCACGGTGATGGTACTCGAGAACTCATCGCCAATGATCCAGATATTCTCCACTGCTGCATTTGCCAACAAAACTACGAATCACCCGACGGCACCAAGGTTGACGTGTCCGTTTACGATTGTCTTTCAAAAGCCAGAACAGAAAGCGAAAGAAATTCAGCCTATGCAGCCATTGTAGAAAATGAGTTTGTTCCAAGGATCAGAAAATTCGCTCCAGAGTTTCTTTTCTGGTATTTCGGGTTCGATACTCATAGGGGCGACTATGGAGACCTGGGGCTAACCAAGGACGCTTACGAAGCCATCGCCCGCACAATGTGCTCTCTTTCTGATGAAATCTGCCGTGGAAGGCTTGAAGTAGTGCTGGGAGGAGGATCCAGCCGCGAAATTGCAAACAGAGTCATCCCGCCAATCATTCGTATCCTGGGGGAATAAAGAAGCATGAAACCTCAACAGCTTGCAAAGATACTCAGAACCATCACGGTTGTAAATCCCGCCGAATACGGACTTTTCTGGGATAAAGACGGGTCAATGCCGTGGAAGGAATTTTTATGGGCACTTCAAAGGCAGGAAGAACTCCGGTTTGTCAGAGAAAGCCACATAAAAGAAATAGAACTTTCGGGGCTTGATCTTCCGTTCTTTCTGGAAGAAGGCCGGCTCAGGTTGAAAACTGCTCCGCCAACCTACCCTGCTGTTACACCGCCAGAAAGACTTTTTATCGCCATCCCTCTAAGAGGTGTACCCTTCGTGCAGAAAAAAGGAATCCTCGTTCCGTCAAATCGCTCGTATATTGCTTTATGGAGTGATCCTCAGGAAAGCATCGAGATGATGAAGCCGTCATCTGATGAAAAACCCGTTGTTCTCACGGTAAACACCGAAAGTCTCGCAGGGCATTCATTTTATAAGGCAGGAGAAAGGTTGTTCCTTACCGACTCGCCCCTTCCACCTGATTGTTTGGTCATTCCGCCTGTATCAGAAAAGGAGCTTGAAGCGCTACGCGAAATCAAGAAGGAAAAGGCTCAGCGTGAAAAGGCCAAAGGAATGACCGGGACTTCCCATATCCAGCCGCTTTCTCAGAAAGAAAAGGCTGCTGAAGGTAAAATGAGCGGTTCTTTTATGCTAACGGTGGAAGCCTTTAAAAAGCAATTCGGAATGACTGAAGACACCCCCGGCAAAAAGAGCGAAAAGAAGAAATCCAAAGGACCTGACTGGAAGCGGGAAGCTCGAAAAATCAGAAAAACCAAACGAACAATATGACAAAATCTGCGAAGGCACTATGATTAAGGGGCGAACCTTTTGGTTACTTGTTTTCCTGGGCGGGCTGGTGGCGCTGGTGGTAATCCTCGCGCTGGTATCAAAATCATCATCGCCCGTTGAGGGAAAAGCACAACCGCAGGGGATTGTTTCTCCAGAAGATGATCGGCTTGTGATGCATCTAAGCGCCGAACCGGCAACTCTTAATCCCATAACGGCGACAGACGCCTATGCCGGTCAAGTGGATGACTTTATCTACGAATCGCTTTTAAAGCGTGACGAAAAGACAATGGAACTTGTGCCTCTTCTGGCAAAGGGCTGGACGGTTTCGGAAGACCATCTGGTTTACACTTTTTTCCTGAGAGAAGATGTTAAATGGCATGACGGAACACCTTTTACAGCAAGAGATGTGGTTTTCAGCTATGAAAAAATCATGGACCCATCCGTTGATGCTCTTCATCTGCGAAACTACTATCAAGACATTACCAGGGTAGAAGCTCTTGACGAATACACTGTGCGGTTTACCTATCGTCAACCCTATTTTAAGGCTTTAGAAGTCTGCGGCACCATGCCCATAGTGCCAGCTCATCTTTTTCAGAAAGGTGAAGACTTTAACACTCACCCCATTGGAAGGTCTCCCGTCGGAACCGGTCCTTACATATTCAAGAAATGGGAAACGGGAAAGGAGATCGTGCTTGAAAGAAATCCGAATTACTGGGGCGAAAAGCCTGCCATATCTCAGATCGTTTTCAAAATCATTACCGATTCGACTGTAGCCCTTCAGGTGCTTAAGCAAGAAGGGCTTGATGTGATGGGGCTACGGCCTATTCAGTGGGTTTATCAAACCAGAGGAAAACGCTTTCAGAAGCATTTTCAGAAGCTAAGCTACTACACGCCTCAGTATAATTTTATCGGCTGGAATCTGAGAAAGCCTCTTTTTCAGGACAGGCGAGTTCGTCAGGCGATGACCATGCTTTTAGACAGAAAAACCATTCTGGAAAAAATTCTGTTCGGGCTGGGAACGGTTGTTTCGGGACCTTTTTATGTAAACAGCCCGGATTACAACAAGGCGATTGAACCATATCCGTATGATCCAGAGCGGGCAAAAAAACTGCTTAAGGAAGCGGGCTGGGAGGATCACGATGGAGATGGTATACTGGACAAAGATGGAGTGCCCTTTGCCTTTGAATTTCTAATCTCTGCCGGATCAAAGTTTGGAGAACAGCTAGCGACAATCTTTCAGGAAAACCTGAAGGAAGCGGGTATTCGAATGACGATTCGGCGGCTTGAATGGGCTGTGTTTATCCAGAAAATCCAATCTCACGATTTTGATGCCTGCACTCTGGGGTGGAGTCTTGGGTGGGAGTCCGACCCTTACCAGGTGTGGCATTCATCGCAGCAGGAAGGAGGGTCGAATTTTGTGGGATTTGCAAACGAAGAAGCCGACAGGATCATAGAAGAAGCCAGGCGTGAATTTGATCCCGAAAGACGGCACAAACTTTACCACAGGCTTCATGAAATTCTCCATGAAGAACAGCCCTATACTTTTCTTTTTACGACTCAAGCTCTGGTTGCGGTTAATCGTCGGATTGGCAACGTTCATGTGTATCCGATGGGGCTTAATCCAAAGGAATGGCGAATAGTTGGAGAAAAAATTCGTGAAGATTAAGGGCATGGAAAGATTTTCTCATTATCTTTTTGTTGACATCTTCAAAACGAGGGTGGTATATGGTGAAGGTGTTAGAGGAAGCCGTTTTTTATGGCGTTATTTTTCACGAAAAATGTTGACCTGACTGTGGGATTTTGGTATTTAGCAAGTTAACAGGATGGATTGGGGAAGCAAGA
>Ga0272449_1001488_pt1 | contig 23851 bp, 31 predicted proteins | sample YNPCB0241_FD_198679 | JGI IMG/M metagenome (GOLD analysis project Ga0272449, IMG submission 198679) | Hot spring sediment microbial communities from Yellowstone National Park, WY, United States - YNP-CB-024-1 | ecosystem: Environmental > Aquatic > Thermal springs > Hot (42-90C) > Sediment... | reverse complement strand
AATAAGCTCATCGATCCCGATAAATTCTTTCTTCTCCTGAAATAGTTTCGAAAGCCTTGTCTCAAAATAAAGGAGGGAAGTCGCCGGTGTCCCGAAGGCCTCGAGCATTACGGACAGGGCTTCAACCCCGATCTCCCGTACCCCAAGTTTGAAGTCTTTTCCCACCGCATACGTTCGAACCCCGGGAAGCCCACCGTACTCCCGGTTCACGTCCAAAACGAGGCACGGCGCTCCCGCCCGGATAAGCCCAAGGAGGATGACCTTTGCCAGGTGCGACTTCCCCGAACCCTTCGCCCCCACGATCACGTTCACTTTCTCTAGGGCCCTTCCGCCCGGGGAGAATTCTTCTCCTTCTAACGTTCGGCCAAGGAAAATCTTTGGGCCAGGGGTTTCGGGGATGGGTGGGCTAGTTGGGAAGATCTCCGCATCCCAGCTGGGAAGGATTCCGTCCCAAGGGCCGCGGACCTTGGCCCGGGCGACCCATCCTCTTTCTTCGGCTTTGGCCCACACCACTTGGAGGAGGAGTTTTCGGGGGCCTTCCCGAAGGAGGAGGGCTTCGCCGAGCCTTGGGGGTCTGGGGAAGGAGACGAAAGCCTCGTCGCCCTGGAAGGAGAGGAGGGTAAGGCCTCGATTTAAAGGCTTTCTTTTGGCCGGGAGGTCAGGGGGCCTAGGTTCACCCCGTCCCCCCTCCTCGAACAGGGAAATAAGTACCTTTTCCTCGGCCCTCACGGCTCACCCTCCAGCTTCCCTCTCTTCCGGGTGATCTCCAACGACAGAACCACCTGGGTCGAGGAAAGTTTTAGGAGCCGGAATTTCCCTCGTTCTCCGCCTTCTAAGCCCAGAGCCAGAGCGAGGTCTTTGGGGATGGTTACCCGGAACCGGCCGTCCTTTCCCCGCACCACCGCCACCTCTCCGCCCCGGAGCTTCATGAGTCCTCCATGGTGTTCTTTTATGGTACCATAAAAGGACCTTTAAGGCAAGGAAATGCGGTGGGGACCGGGTTAGAGGGGAAAAGGCAGGGTTAAGGGGGATGTGGATTGAAAGAAAGAAGGACTTAACAAAAGGACCCTTTTGTTAAGCGCTGGGTACCGCCAATCCTTCCGCTTGAGCCGCTTCGTTAAGCTTTCCGTCAAAGGAGGAGAAAAACACATCCGACTGTATCCGCTCCCTTAGGAAAAGCGCTAAGGCGAGATGCGGGGCATCGAGGGCCCGAAGAGGATGTTTCTCCACAAGATCTCCGCCCAGCTTAGCCACGCCCTCGGAGGCTTCCTGGAACGGTTGGCTAAGGAGATAAAGAGGAGGACGAAGGTGGTGGCGGCATTCTGCAAGGAAGACACCGTAGAAAAGCTCCTATACCTGCTTGGCGAGGCATGGGGAGCACGCAGGCTCCGAAGATTCGCGAAAATTTAGATAGAAAACTACTATGTTACCCTTACACAATAAATGGGGCACTATGCAAAGTTTGAGCTACCTCTATAGCAATATCTGCCACAACTGCCATCGTAGTTTTCGAAATGTGGTACACAATGTTAGCTACATGCAATAGGTCAATTCTTCCCGCACCAATTAACTCCATTTTTAGACCTGCCCTTATTTCTCTTTAGTGTTACTTTTAACCTAAAAGACCTCCGTTCCCATGCACGCAATGTCAAACATGGCCTACGCTTTTTGTTTTGAAAAGTGGCGTTCGACATAGGTTTTTGCGGTGGCAAAAATTTCGTAAGCTTGTGGTCGATAGCGGTGAAAGTGGTACTCCAACATAAATATTCCATCGTAATCTTCTAACAGTTCAAGCGCCTCATCCAACGGTATTTGGCCCCAACCAGGGGGTAAGTGGAGATCTCCTCTGCCGACAGCAAGAAGTTTTCGATACGGGATGAGTTTGTACTGCTCATAGCCCATAAGTCTACGTTCTTCAAATTTCCCGAAATTATCATGCACATGGATATGGCGAATATATGGCTTTGCTAACTTTACAGACTCCAAGAAGTTAAAGCCGAAGCGTACACTGGCAAGATAGGCGTGACCGAAATCAAAAGTCATTCCAACATTATTTCGATTAATTTTTTCAATAAATTGAACTACGTTCTGCACCGTGTCAATTTCGATGTTTTCTACACAAATTTCAATGCCTTTATATTCTGCATAGTCAGCAGCTTCCAACATTCCTTCGTAAAGAGCTTGTTCAAGGTTCGAGTTCGGCGTCTTTTGCCCATAATGGTAGACAAAGATGTTCGCTCCAATTTCGGCAGTAAAATCTAAACATGATCGAAAAAGTTCCCTTTGTACCTCTAAATTCTCTGCGTCCCTTAGGTCCAACCCTAATGGGGCATGGACAGTATATTTAAGTTTAAAACTGCTTAGTAAAGCTTTGAGATGTTGCATTTGTCGCGGGTCAAGTTTTCCATACCGTATTACGTCAATTATATCGACCGGAATTTCTACATAATCGTAGCCTATTTCTTGAAAACATTTCAGGTCCTGTTTAAGTCTATCAACTTCCCCACCGACATGCTCCGGATGGGCGTTAATTCCTATGCCTTTTATTATCATTGGCTCCTCCTTTCTTTCAGATAAGAAGCGACTTTCCTGTTTCTTTATCGAAAAGATAAATTTTTTCCAAAGAAAATGCTAGTCGAATTCGTTCATGCGGGTCAGCCTTAAACCCAGCCGGAGCAATAACCTTAATAGTTTCACCTCCGACATCAACAGTGACAAGCGTGTCTCTACCCAATGGCTCTACTATATATATCTCGCCTTGAATTTCACCTTGCCCAATGGTGATATCCTCAGGCCGAATTCCTATTATCACGGCTTTGGATGTAGTTCGAGAGCGAACTTTCTGGCCAATTGCATTGGGAAGGGGAAGAGAAAAATGGCTAGTCTTAATGAAAAGCTTGCCTTCGGCCTCCTCCAAGGTAGCAACGAGAAAGTTCATGGGCGGAGTCCCAATAAAACCCGCTACAAATAGATTGATTGGCATGTTGTACAGCTCTTCGGGAGACCCGACTTGCTGGAGCCGTCCGCTTTCCAAAACGGCCACTCTATCCGCCATTGTCATCGCCTCAATTTGATCATGAGTGACGAAGATAGTGGTAATTCCCAAATCCTTTTGTAAGCGTTTGAGCTCTGCCCGCATCATAATGCGAAGTTTCGCATCTAGATTGGAAAGAGGTTCATCAAGAAGAAGCAAACTAGGCTCTTTCACTAAAGCCCGCGCCAGGGCTACTCGCTGCTGTTGCCCTCCCGAAAGTTCTCCTGGTCTTCGGTGTAAAATCTCTTCGATATGCAAAAGGGAAGCCACCGCTTTTACTTTTTCTTTTATTTTCTGCTTTTTCATCTTTCTAAGCCGGAGTGGAAAAGCGATGTTATCAAACGCTGTCATATGTGGATAGAGAGCATACGATTGGAACACCATACCGATGTTTCTTTCTCTTGGAGGCACATCATTTACTACCCGGTCGTCGAACAGCACTAATCCTGTTGTAGGCTTATAAAAACCCGCAACAATAAGAAGCGTTGTAGTCTTACCACAGCCGGAAGGGCCAAGCAGTGCCATAAACTCTTTGTCGCCAATTTCCAAACTAAGCTCGTCCACAGCCTTAACTGGTCCAAAGTGTTTGCTTACTCGATCCAAAAAGACTCTCATACTGCCCCTTTCCCCCCAAAAATTGGTACTTTTAACAATGCACGCTGAAGAAAGATAAACAGAATAAGAGGCGGAAGTGAGTATACTAGGGACATTGCTGCCAAATACCCGTAATCAACGACCTCTGTGGCCAAAAGGTTCTGAATCAAAGTGGCCATTAATTTTATCGTTCCAGGAAGAAGGGTATAAACGTAAATGAAATCATGCCAAGCAAACAGAAAACCCCAGATGAACACAGCGGCGATGCCTGGCTTGACCAAAGGGAGAAATATTTTGTACCAGACTTGGAACCGTGTGCATCCATCAATCATTGCCGCCCGTTCCACATCCCAAGGAATTCCATCGAAGAATCCCTTAGCCATCCAGATTCCCAGTGGGATCTCAAGCGCAGCTCTTGCCAATGCAACGCCCGGGATTTGATGTAAAAGTCTTATATAAAGAAGAAGGAAAAAGATGCCAATGAGAAGTATTTGGCCTGGTACTGCGTGAAGGATTAGCTGGAGCACAAGGAAAAAAGTTTTCCCTCGAAATTCAATACGAGACAAAGCGTACCCAGCTAACATGCAGATCACCGTCACTATGAACCCCGATACGGTTGCGAAAAGCATTGTGTTACCGAGCGCTGCCCACATGGTTGTTTTTTCCAATCCCCACGCTATGGGTTGCCAAAGAAATCGAAAATTATTAACTCCCCACCGCTCAGGAATGACCCCAAGAACCATTCTCTCGCCAAAGGCTCGCAGAAAGAAACCTATATACATGGTCAAAAACGGTGCAGCTATAAGCAACAACAAAATATAGGGGATTGCCTTTGTTACTCGTTTTATCACCATTTCACACCTCGATCTTTCCTCGCGCTAACATACGCTGCATACCAAATGCTCTAAGAACCAATAAAAGTAAAATGACGTTCACCACTACAAGAAGCGCGGTGAGACTAGCTCCATAGCCATAACGATATTGAGTAAATGCAACATGATAAGCATAAAGACTCCATACTTCAGTAGCGTAATACGGTCCTCCGCCAGTGATCAGCATAATATAAACATAAGAGTTAAGAAAGGACATAAGATGCCATGCTGTCATAGTTAAGATCGGCCATTTGAGCAAGGGAAGAATAATATAGCGGGCAATCTGTGTTGCGGAAGCACCGTCGACCTCAGCGGCTCGCGTCAACTCCTGGGGTATTGTTGCAATTGCTGAACTAAAAACAAGCATAGCCAGGGAAATTCCCAGAAGCCCATTAGCCAAAATCACAATTATCATGGGGTAATGAATGAGCCATTGTACTATGGGTAATCCCAAAGCAGCCCGAATCGCATTGAATAGACCATAACGAGTCCCTTCAAATGCCCATGCCCACAAAAATCCATATACCACAGGAGGAATAGCTCTAGGGATAAAGAAAACAGTCCTGAAGAAAAGTCCAACTCCGGAATGAACCCACATTGAAAGAATTGCAATAAAAAGCCCTCCGATAATCGTGACAGGCAACGCTCCCAGGGTGTATATGATGGTATTCAAAAGAATTCTCGGAATTATTGGATCGCGAACGCCGATACCAAGTAATCGGAAAAAGTTGTCGAAACCAGTAAACCGCCATGTCAATGTTCTATCCATATCAGTAAAAGCGATGAGGAAAGTCAAGATAACTGGAATAAAATAGAATAAAAAGACAAGCCCAACACTAGGTCCTATAAAGATGCTTAGTGAAATACGTCTATTGCCTAAAATTTTTCGCATTGAAAGGGGAGGCCGGACAAAGCCGGCCTCCCTGGCCATTTACTCGATGATGACGCCATCAGGAACTTCGGCCTTGAACCAGGCAACCAGATCTTCAAGCGCCTTCTCGGGAGTAACTACACCAGCTTCCACCCCTTTTAAAGCCTCAAAAATACGTTTCTGATAATCCCAAAATTGAGGATGAATTGGCACGGGACGCACAGCTGCTGCTGACGGCGCCGTCCTTTGAATGTAAAGGTTATCCTTGATCAATGGATGGGCAAGAGCAGAAGCCCTATAAGGCGGTCGCAAACTGAACGCGGAGTGAATCGCGCAAGCTTCCGGACTCGTGGCGAACATGATGAGAAGTTGCGCCAACTCGGGATATTTGCTCTGACTGGTTACAAAGTACAACGGAAAGTCGTGCACCGACACTGGCCCTCGACCCTTTGCTTTTTCTTTTTCAGTAGGTGGGAACGGAAGAAAACCTAAGTCCTCCTCGAGAGTCTTCTCTGAAAGCCCATATTGTGCCATCCACTCCGACGGTGTACCTACATGACTGGCCCAAGTACTAAATGTCTTGCCCTCGACGAATGTGCCGTGGATGGTGGCCCAAGAGGGCGGGGTCGGGGGGATTACGCCTTGGGCTACCATATCTTGATGCCACCGTAGGAATTGCAATATAGCAGATTTATTGAGCACCAAAACGCCTTTCTCGGGATCGTAACATTCCGCACCAAAAGCTAAAAGGGTAGCATACAGACCCGGCCCACTGCTGGGACGATGCAGAATGCCGTATTCCACCAACCCTGCATCTACGGCTTCCTTAGCCAATCGTGCCACCACTTCTAGCGTAGTATTGCCATCCTCTGGTAAGAGTTTGTTTATCTCTGCATCAGTGTATCCGAGAGCACGCAAAACATCTTTACGGTACCAGATTCCTACAGGGGAAATATCATGAGGAATGCCCCAAATCTCGCCATTCCACTGAGCTCCTTCCCAAAGATTGGGGTAAAAGTCATAGTAGTTAAAGTTCCAAAACTCTTGGACGTGCTTGGTCATGGGCAATATGTAGCCACCTTTTGCTAAATCAGCCGTCTCCCGCAGTGTAACAATATCAGGCGCTTTACCGGCACGGAAATCAAGGTAGAACTTTTCTGAAGCTTGTTCCCATTTGAGCTCGGTGTACTCTACCTCAACTTTGACTTTTACACCGGCTCCGCAAGCCTCCAAAAAGCGGTTGAGATATTCAGCAGCAAGTTCCAGGTTTGTCGCCTTTTTTACCCCCATAGGACCGGGGCCAACTACAAACGCCCTAATAGTAATTGTCTCGTCTCCTCCAGCAAGAGTTTCAACCCCAAGGAAGGAGACTAACATCAACGCTACCAACACCACAGTCCGTAGACGCATCAGTACCACCTCCTAATTTTGTTTTTGAGTAACTTTTTGCTAGCGTTTGCATTATAGCCCTACTAGGACGTCAAGCTCCCGTGGGCTTGTCTAAACAAAAGGCGAGGCTGACCCTTTTTGCTAACCTTGAAGAGCGAAGACTTAAAACTCAACGGAATAGGGCAAGAAGTACTCGTAGCACACCACAAGGAGAAGGGCCTCCTTTGGGGTGCAGGAAATTCTTGGATTCCTGAGCCTCCCATTGAGCCTTGTTTTCAGAGCCCCGAATATCCTCTCCCCCACGGCTCGTAGCCGAAAAATTTTGGAACGAAAAGCCCTCAACGTCCCCCTTCTCCTCGGATTCCGCGCTTTCCTACTGCCCTCTTGGGAAATCTGCCCCTCATCCATTTAAGTCCTTGCGTCCGCTCCGCTGGTTAATCACGTGCCGTTGTTGACCAGGTGAACCGCGTTTGTAGGCAAGCGCCCAGGTATTGAGAAGGAGGAGATCCTCTCTTTAGTCAAGGACTCCAACAGCCTCACCGTCCGATTCAAGACCTAAACTTTTTGAAGATTACAAGCTTATTTACAATTTGTTGTACTCAACCCTAAGGCCCATAAAAGCGGTCCGTCTGAGAAGAAGGGGAAAAAGACTTCTTTCTAGCCTCCTCGCTTTTCACGATCAAGAGGGAAACACCCTTCTACCCTTTTAAAGCACGACATGTGTCGCGGGACAGGGCAAAGGTTCGGCTTGTCTCGCTGTCCTCATCGCTGCTACATGTCCCTCTTGGCCACTTTGCCCCATCCCAGAGAGTGGTGCTGAATGACAGACCAAAGAGTTTCGGCCCCCTGCTTGTCCGGCGAACTGACAGCTCCCCAAAAAGTTATTAAATGGGAAGGCCGCGCTCTAAGCACGCACGCTTGAGGCGGTCGGTGAAGGCCGCGCCCTTCGACTTCCGCACCCTCCCGCGCCGAAAATCGTCCTTCACCTCACTCAAAACCCGGTAAATGAGGTCCTCCAAAGCCGCATTCCCCCGGGCAAGCCGCGCGAGCCTCTCGTAAAACGCATAGCTTCCAGGATCCTCAAGCTCCTCCGCCAAATACGAAGCAAAGCCCCGAATGTAAGCCTCGGTTTCCGCCCGCTCATAGGCCTCATCCACAATCCAACTCGGCGCCCATTCCGCGCGGTGCCGAACTTCCTCGATCTCCCGGAACGCCCGCGGCCCAGGCCAATACCGCACAATCCAGTCGTCCTCCCGAAGGGGAAGCCACTCCACCCCGGCAAGAAAATGCGCAGCCTCAAGCTCTTTGTGCCCGGGAGCAAGCTTTTCCTGGGCCTTGGAAAGGAAAACTTGACGCGTGAGCGGAAGGAGCTGGCAAAGATCGGAATAATGGTAACGCACGAACTCCTCACCCTTCTCCTTTGCCCGCTGGAATTTGACCCCCAAAATTTCATAAAGCCTTTTGGCTACTGGGCTTTCCAGGGAACGATAAAACCGGTAATCGAAGGGCCGAAGATAGAAAGCGTTTAAGCTCTCCAAATACCAGCTTCCCAGCCAGAGGAAGTTCGTCTCGGCAATGCTTCCATCGGGGAGCTGCTCGCCATCGAAGACGATGCGCTCGTAGAGGTGGAAGACGTCCTCCACCCAGGCCCGGCGCTTTTTGCTATAGAAAGCGTGCTTGGAGTGCACGGTGACCTGGGCAATCTTGAGGAGGGCGGTTTTGATGTCGCTATAGATTTTCCCGCTATCGGAGAGGCCCATGGCCTTCCTGAGGTCATAGATGGAGAAGGGGATCGGGTTTTCGATGGGGAAAGGCCGGCGCATGATGAGGTATTCCATGGCCCGAAAGACATCCTTTTCGAAGGGGCCCAAGGGACCGAGGGAGCCAGGGTAGACGCGCCAGATAAGATCGGTTTCACCTTCCTCGCGAGCGATTTTGGTCCGGTACTCGATGACGCCCTTTTGGCCCTTGCGGGCAAGGAAAAAGACAGGAAGGAGGAGGATGTTCACCTCCGCCTTGGTGAGCTCCGTCTCCTCCCGGGAGGTCGCTTGGGGCTTTTCCTCGGGACCCACGTCCGCAGGATATAGCGAATCGTTGGGAAAGGCAAGAGTTTGGAAAGGGGTTAGGTTCGGGAAGTTATCCACAGGGGCGTTAACGTTTATATAAATACGTTTCCTAAAACCCTAACGTTAACCCTAGAGGCGGGGCAGAAATCCTTTTGGGAAGGGCAAAATTGGCCTGTGGATTTCCTTCAAAGTACGGTATCCCTTCCTTCAAAGTACGGTGTTTCTTCCTTCAAAGTACGGTATGGCTTCCTTCAAAGTACGGTATTTTCTTCCTTGAAAGTACGGTAGGGCTGAGGCTAGGCACGCCCGTCGCTCTTTTGGGCGAGGATTTTGTGGGCCTCGGCGGTGAGGCCGAATTTCTTGGGATTGGAGTTGGGAATTTCCTCGACGAGAGGGGGGAGGCCGTGGCCGGGCTGGCGCAGGCGGGAAAGCTGCCGCCGCACCGAACCCGCGGGCGATCCCAAAGCCTCGCAAAGCTCCGTAACGCTCTTCGGCCCGGAAAGGAGTTTCTCCAAAAGCTCCCGCTGCATGGGCGAAAGCTCAAGGACCCGCTTTCGCTCCCGACCCTTGCGCGACAAAGAAGGGGTCTGTGTCTCGCGCGCTTTTGTCTCGCCCGGCAATCTTTGAATATTGCGAGACAACGATTGGGATTGTGTCTCACGCATCTTTCTTGCGTGAGACACCGTTGGCAACGCTGCCTCGCTTTCGTTTGTCTCGCTCGACTTTGTCGCGCCCATTTTGTCGCGCTCTGTTTCCATCGAGATTTTCTTCTGTTGCGGGGTGGCTTCGGGGGCTTTAGGTGGACGAGACACCGTAGGGACCGGTGTCTCGTTGAGTTTTGTCGCGCCAGCTTTTGTCGCGGGGAGGTAGGGTGAGAGGTCGGCGGCGGTGATGGGCTCGGCCAATTCGGCCTTGAATTTCAAGCGCTTACAGGCGAGTTCAGCGGCCTGGAGGAGGGCCCGGGGCGATTCCCCAGCCCTTTCGGCCAAAAGAAGAAGCGCTTCTTCGGTGAACGGGTTCTTTCCGTCCAGGCGGTGTTTGAGAAGGGCAAGGCGCTCGGGGATCCCCAGGGTTTGGAGGCGGTACAGGTGGGGGCCGATGCGGGAGCGCAAGGGAGGAGGAAGGGGAGGCTCCTCTTGGGCGGCAAGGAGGAAAGCGGAAATGCTACCGCGGTCAAAGCCGGCTTTGATGAGCTCCGCAAGCGGCGCGTTCAGTTCTTGCGCCTCGTCGAGGAGAAGGATGAGGCCCTGGGAAAAGCGGAGTCTTAGGCGCTGAAGGAGGATTTCCCGGCCGAGTATCCTTTGGATGGAAAGCTCCTGGGGTTTGGGCAAGGCGTGGAGGTTCAGGTAGACCGGCCTAAATTTGGTTTGGCTAAGCTGGCCTTTTAGCCAAAGGAGGAGGGAGGTTTTACCCATGCCGGTTGGGCCAAGGAGGAGGGCTGGGCTTCCGGAGAGGAGGTCCTCAAGGAGGGCTTCTTTTATCTCCTCGAGGCCGATGACGTTAGGGCTGGGCCTTATGGAGAAGGGGTTTTCCTCCCAGCCGAAGGCCTTGTACCACATGGCGCGACAAGTGTAACCCCTAGGGCGAGACAAAGGAGGCTAGTGGTCCTTTTGTCGCGCGGAGTTTGTCTCACCCTTGTCGCATCCCGATCCCTTGCCTGTCTCGCCTTGTCTCGTCGTTGTCGCGCCTCGTTGGGTTATGAGCGAAAGAGGACGCGGCCGCGGGCTACGGTAGCGCAGATCCTGAGGTTTTCGTCCAAAAGGAGGAAATCGGCATCATGGCCCAGGGCGATCCTTCCCTTTCCGGGAAGGCTGAGGATGCGGGCGGGGTTGGAGGTGACGAGGCGCAGAACCTTTTCCAAGGGGAAGCCTTTTTGAGCGAGGGCCTGTACGGAAGCCCAGAGGGCACGGACGTCGCCCGAGGCGTACCCCACGAGGTTTCCGGCCTCGTCGAACTTGGGCATGGAACCCCCACCATCGGAGCTTAAGGTGAACCTTTCCCAAGAGGGATCAGCTTCGGCAAGGGCCTCGATGGCTTCCGCTAATTCCCAGGTGAGGGTGGAGCTTGGGGCGGTGAGATCGGCGGTTCCGCCGGCTTTTATCCATCGCGCGGCTTCTTCCAAAAGCTCAGGGGTTCGGTTCACATGGGTGGGGTGGAACTGGGTTATGGGGATGGGCGTGGTCTCTATAGCTTGCCAAAGGAGGCTGAGCCTTTGGGGAGCGCTTCCCACATGGAGGTGCACAAGGCCGCGCTTTCCGGCGAGCATGCCGCCGACCCGCGCATCCGCCGCAATTTTGAGGAGTTCCTCCAAAGTAGGCTGAGAGGAGCGTTGGTCGGAGATGGCGATCTCACCCACCCCGATCACTTCGGGGATGAGGACCAAATCTCGGCGGACGGAACCGGTGAGGGTGACCGGCGGCACGCGGTAGGAGCCAGTGTAGATATAGGCGGTGAGGCCGTGGATAGAGAGGGCTCGGGCCTTGGCCAAGAGGTCTTCCAAATGTCGGGTGACGTCGTCCGTTCCCAAGCAGCCCACGCAGGTGGTGATGCCGGCGGCCACAAGTTCCTCGAAGGTCACCTCAGGGAGGCGGGAGGCCGGACCCGCTTCACCGCCGCCGCCAAGGAGGTGCACGTGGAGGTCAATGAGCCCAGGGACTAAAGGACGTCCCTCGCCGTCCAGGACTTCCTTCACCCAAGGCGGTTTTTCTAATCCTTTCCCAATCAGAACGATCTTTCCCGCTACGACGAGGAGATCTTGGATCCCCATGGGCTCGGGCCCGAAGACCTTCGCGTTTTTGACGAGCATGGTTCCTTCTAGCATTCCTTCACCCCCGGAAAGCTTTCCTTCGCGGGTTGAGAGCATCGTTGATCCCGTCGCCAAGGAGGTTGAAGGAGAGGACGGTAAGGAAGATGGCCAAGCCTGGAAAAAGGCTGGTCCAGGGTGCGGTGACAATGTAGACCCGCGCCTCGCTGATCATCGTGCCCCATTCGGGCGTAGGCGGCTGCACGCCTAAACCAAGGAAGCTCAAGCCCGCGGCGGTGAGGATGGAGGCCGCTGTTCTCAATGTGGCTAGGACCACGATAGGTGCCAAGGAGTTGGGGAGGATATGGCGGAGGACAATGTAGGCTGAGGAGGCTCCGCTTGCCCGGGCGGCCTCGACGAAAGCATTTTCACGGACGCTTAGGGCCGCGGCCCGCGCGACGCGAATGAACTGAGGCAAGTTGTAGACAGCGATGGCCAAGACTGTGGTCCCCAGTCCCGGCGGGACCACCGCGGTCACAATGATGGCAAGAAAGATGTCGGGGAAGGTGAGGAGGACGTCCACGAAGCGCATCACGGCTTCGTCGGTCCATCCACCCCGGTAGCCCACGCTGACCCCGGTGAGGGCGCCCAAAACCATGGCCAGGGCGATGGCGCTTGTGGCCACAATCAGGGAGGTGCGGGCTCCCCAAAGAATGCGGCTTAGGATGTCCCGGCCGAATTGATCTGTGCCGAAGGGATGCTCCTTAGAGGGCGGCCGGAAGATCGCCCGAAGGTTCTGTTTGTTTGGATCAAAGGGCGAAACGAAGGGCGCCAGGATCCCAATCAAGACGAAGGCGATTACCCCGAATAGGCCCAAAGCCGCGCCGGGATTGCGGAGGATGGTCTTTAACGTACGCATGGCTAGCGGTAACGGATGCGCGGGTCCAGTACAGAGTAGAGGAGATCCACAAGGAAGTTCGTGAGGGCGAAGGTGAAAGCCACGAAAATGAAGCAGCCTTGGACTACCGGGTAGTCCCGGGCGAAGATGGAGTCCACAAGTAAGCGGCCGAGGCCTGGCCAGGCAAAGACGGTTTCGGTAAGGACTGCTCCAGCTAGGGAATATCCGAGCTGTAGGCCCACCACGGTGACCACAGGGATAAGGGCATTGCGGAGAGCGTAGCGATAGATCACCGTTCTTTCCGCAAACCCCATGGCCCGCGCGGTTCGCACGTAGTCCTGGCCGAGGCATTCCAAAAGGCAGCTCCGGGTCATCCGGGCGATGACCGCGGAGAGGGCCAAACCCAGGGTGATCGAGGGCAAAATGATGTGGCGGATTGTTCCTGTTCCGCCGGTGGGAAGGAGCCGGAGTTTCACCCCGAACACCCACATGAAGATCACACCGAGCCAAAAAATTGGGGCGGAAACGCCTAAAAGGGCAAGAACCATGGCGAAGCTATCGAACACGGAATAAGGCCGCAGAGCTGTGAGACCACCTAAGGTCATGCCCAAAAAGGTGGCGAAGGACACGGCGCAGAGGGCGAGGATGATAGTGTTCTTATACCGCCAACCGAGCTCTTCCAAAACAGGCCGGCGGGTGTTATAGGAGCGGCCGAAATCGCCGCGAAAGAGGGCAGCCAAATACCGGCCGTATTGAACGATCAAAGGCCGATCCAAACCAAGCTCGTGGCGGAGGGCAAGGATGGTCTCATAAGGGGCATCGAAGCCGGCGATGATGCGGGCAGGATCACCCGGAGCCAAGCGCATCACGAAAAAAGCGAGTGTCACAACGGCGTAGAGGGTGAAAAGGAGCATGATCAACCGGCGGGCGAAGAAGGCCAACATTTTTCTCTCAACGCAAAAAAGAAAGGCCCCGCTCATCTGAGCGGGGCCCCTTTTTCCTTAGCCTAGCCAGGCGTTCTTCACAAGGAGGATCTCGATGGGCAGGTACTGGACGTTATGGAGCTTCTTGCTATGGGCATTGATGTCCTTGAGGACGTAGAGGAAGGCCCAAGGTGCATCGCGGACGATGATTTCCTGGGCTTTCTTATAGAGCTCGTAGCGGGCCTCGCCCATGGCACGCATGCCCTGCTCGATGAGGGCATCCACTTCGGGGTTGGCATAAAGGGCGTTGTTATCCCGCGGCGACCAGTTGGCGGAGTGGAAGAGCGGCCGGAGGACCCAGTCACCGTCTGCGGTGGACGGAGCCCAACCGAGGAGGAACATCTCCTGCTCGCGGCGCTCGAGCATGCTCAGGTATGCGGCCCACTCCATGACCTGGACGCGCACGCGGATCCCTACCTCCGCGAGCATGGCCTGCACGGCCAGAGCGGTCTCGTAGTCCATGAGGTAGCGGCCTTTGGGGGTATAGAGGGTGGCCTCAAACCCGTTGGGGTAGCCGGCCTCGGCCAAAAGGGCCTTGGCCTTCTCGGGATCATAGGGGTAGCCGCCGGTGGAGTAGTAGCCCCAAGTAAGGGGAGCAAGCGGCGAATCCGCGGGATCCGCATACCCACCGAGGATGCTCTGACAGAGGAGCTCTTTGTCGATCGCGTAGTTCACAGCTTGGCGGACGCGGACATCATTGAAAGGTGGCTTTTGGTTGTTCATGCCGATATAGATGACCCGGAGGGTCTGACGGACCAAGACCTCGATATTGGGGTTAGCCTTAAGGCGAGGAACTTCTGTGGGTGGGATGCGCGTAGCTACATGAGCTTCACCGCTCTCCAGGCGGAACACCCGGGTGGAAGCTTCCGGCACGACCTGGAAGATGATGCGATCGAGATAAGGCCGGCCGCGCCAGTAGTCGGGGTTGGCCTCGAGGATGATGTGGTCGCCGGGAACCCACTCCACGAACTTGAACGGGCCTGTGCCCACCGGGTGCTTTCCCACCTCAGCGCCCCAGGTCTGGATCGCGGTGGGCGACTGGATCAGCGCTGCTCCGTGGGCCAGGTGGTTAAGGAAGGCACCAAAGGGAGCCTTAAGCTTGAATACCACGGTGTACTCATCCACTGCGGTCACGGAATCGATATAGGGCTGGAAGAGAGCGGTGCGGCGGAGGTTTTGGGTAATGATGCGGTTGAAGTTGAAAGCCACGGCTTGAGCGTTGAAAGGAGTGCCATCGTGGAATTTAATGCCTTCACGCAAGTGGAAAGTGTAGACTGTGCCGTCTTCAGAAATCTCCCAAGATTTGGCTAGGCACGGGTTTTTGTTGAGCTGTTCATCGAACTCCACGAGGCCGTCCATGATGTGGCGGAGGACGGTCTCCGAGGGGTTATCGGTCATGTCTGCGGGGTCGAGGCGGACGGCATCCGTGCCCCAGGCGATGACCACGGTGCCGCCGTACTGTTGAGCCCATCCAAGCCATCCAGCCATGACCAACGCTAAAACCACAAATAAACTCCTACGCATAGCGCGTTCACCTCCTAATGGTTTTTTCCAAAAGCAAGCTCTTCTACTCTCACCCCCTTTTCTTTTTGGATATTGGGCGACCGGGAATTATATAGCCTTCCCTGGGCCCGAGGATTCATGTACTTTTGGCGGAATAGACTTTGAGATCTTATGCAGAGCGAACACGGCCGACACAGATAGCGCTCAGCGCCAAGGATTCTTGCTTAAAGTGACGGGTGGGAACTGACAGAGGTGGCTCATTTCCAAAAGCTCGGCCTCGATCCCTTTGAGGCGGGAGAGGAGGGCAGGCGGGAGGTCCTTTTGCCCAAGAAGGCTCACGATGTTGCAGACCTCAGCGAGGTTTTGCGCAAGGAGAGAAAAAAGAAGGCGGGTGGGAAGATCATCGCGCAACCCGGAGGCGGCTTCCACCACTTTTGGGTTTGGCATCAGAGGAGATCGGCCAAGGTCCTGTCCTTAAGCTCCTCCCAGAACTTTCGCTCCAAAGAGGCAAAGAAGGGGAAGGTTGGGGAGGAGCGTTCGAGGGGGATGGGCTTTTGGCGGCCGCGGCCAAAGAGGGCGAGCTCAAGGCCGTCTCCGCCGAGGACCCGCAAGACCTCGGCAAGCCTTATCTTTTCCGGGGGCTTAGCGAGTTTATAGCCGCCTTGGCGGCCGATTTCGGAGGAGAGGATGCCTGCGCGGGAAAGGGCGAGGAGGATTGGGCGAGCTGAGGTTTCCGGGAGGCCTTCTTTTTGGGCGAGGGCGCGGGCTCTCTGGAGCTGATCTGGATTTTTCGCCAAGTCCAAAAGGAGGCGAAGGCCAATCTCGAGGCGTTTATTGACCGACATAGCCTTCGAATTTACACGCCTTCTTTTCGGCCTGCAAATTTTCGTCCAGCATTCACCAGAAAACCGTTTTACCATAAAACTGTCTTTCTGGCGATATGTATAGGTTTGTGTGCGGATGGGCCCAAAGGTCATCCAAGAAGTTGCCCCTTTTATCCCATAAAGCTGGCAACAATGTGGGGCTCTTGAGGGGGATGTGCCGTTTGGCCTCCACAAGATCTTTGGTTTGCGGGATGGTGGGAGGCCTTCTGCTTTCTCCCGGCCCGTAGAACTCCGCAGTCAAGCTCTCTTTGGAACTGATCCTTAAGGATCGGGGATGATTCCCGCCCCAATATCAGCGCCCCTGAGAAAGTAAAGGCCGTTGTGGAAGGAGCCTATCACGTTGAGGGCTAAAACGTAATGCCATAGGGAGACATGGCGAGCGCCCGAGCTTAAAGCAAAAAACCGAAAACCAGTTTTATTGAAAACCAGCTTTATGGTAAAACTGCAATTGCTGGCTTTGCTGGGAAGGGCGGGATTTGCGGGGTAAAGACAGTAAGCCAGAGTTGCGGAAAGCCGGTTTTCTGGTAAACTGGTAAATCGTGCCGATCCTCGCGGTGGCCAACCAAAAGGGCGGGGTTGGGAAGACCACAGCGGTGGTCTCCCTTTCCGCTGCCCTTACGAAAATGGGAAGAAAAGTCCTGGCCGTAGATCTCGATCCCCAAATGGGCCTCACCGCCTGGCTTTTCGGCGAGGATCACCAGGCCCAGGCCACCGTTTACGAAGCCCTCTTTTTCCCAACAAGAATGAGGGAAGCCATCCTCCCCTGCCCGGAAGGGTTTTCCGTGGCCCCAAGCTCCCTCGACCTTGCGGGAGCCGAAGTAGAGCTCCTTTCCCTTTCTGATCGGCATTGGAGATTATCCGAGGCGCTGGGCGAGGTCTCCGGCTACGACTGGATCCTTTTGGATTGCCCGCCGTCTTTGGGGCTCCTCACCCTAAATGCCCTTGTGGCCGCGGATTTTGTCCTCATCCCTGTTTCCTGCGAGTTCCTCGCTCTTCGGGGATTGGCCCTCCTTTTCTCCACAATTAAGCGGGTCCAAGAGGAGCTTAATCCGGATCTCCGGGTTCTCGGCGTTCTTCCCAACCTTTTTGAGGCCCGGACCCTGCACGCGCAAGAGGTTTTGGCTGCCCTGCGGAGCCGATTTGGGAAGGAGCTTTTGCCTTTGGTGCGGAAAAGCGTGCGATTTCGGGAAGCGCCGGTAGCTGGGAAATCGATTCTAGCCTATGACCCGGATGGAGACGGGGCTCAGGCCTTTTTGGAAGTGGCGAAGGAGGTGGTGCGGCGTGGCGAAGCGCGCGGAGCTCACTGAGGAGAGGCTCAAGGGTTTGGAGGCGGTGTTTGGGGGGGCGAAGGCCATAAAGCCAGAAAAACCGAAAACCAGTAAAACGGAAAAACAGAAAGTCACCTTTTACTTGGATGCGGAGGCCGTGGAGCTTCTGGAGGATTTGCGGCTCAAACTCCGACGGGAGCACGGTTTTGGTCCCAGGGCCTCCTCGAAGTCGGCCATTGTGGAGGCTGCGCTGCGGCTGGCGGAGGCCGATTTGGCCGGGCTTGCAAAGGCCCTCCGTCCATCAAAATGACTAGGATAAAGGCTTTTTTGGTGGCGGTTTTGCTCGTCCTCCTCCTTTTGCCCTTGGGGTGCAAGAAAAAGGAGGCCCAGGCGCCGCTTTCAGGTGTCAAGGTGGCGATGATTATTGCTGCCAAAGATTTCCGGGACGAGGAGCTCTTAAAGCCCAAAGAGATCCTTGAAGCCCAGGGCGTAAAGGTCCTCGTGGTTTCCACAACCAAAGAGGAAACTTTTGGGATGCTTGGGGCCAAAATCAAACCCGATCTTCTTCTTTCGGAGCTTAGGGTTGACGATTACGCGGCCATCATCTTTGTAGGCGGGGTGGGCGCAAGCCAGTATTGGGATGATCCTTTAGCGCACAAAATTTGCCGCGAGGCCCTGGAGAAGGGGAAAATTCTTGGGGCCATCTGTATAGCTCCCGTGAGTTTGGCCAATGCCGGCGTCCTTTCCGGAAAGAGGGCCACGGTTTTCCCCACCGAGGCGGAGAAGCTTAAGGGAAAAGGCGCGATTTATACCGGTGCTAAGGTGGAAAGAGACGGAAACCTGATTACTGCCTCTGGACCTGAGGCCGCAGAGGATTTCGGGAAAGCCATTTTGCAGGCCTTGCAGAGTAAGGGATAAGTTTGGATGCGCACCCAGTCATCAAGCAGGGCCAGTCCGGGCATCGGGAAAAGCCGCCGAAGCCCAAGCACACGGAGAAAAGCTTCGTGGGGAAGAAGGTCCTGATCCAGTTCCTGGACGGTTCTTCCTTTACGGGCACTCTCTTGGAACTCCACACCTATACCTTGGCTGTAGAGATAGATGGAAAACCCATCCTCATCTACAAACACGCGATCAAAACCATTGAGGAAGTACCCTTTTTGCCTAACTCCTAGAAGAGGGGCAAATCGTCAATGTTCCTTCTTCTGGCAGGTCTTGGTGGTAGCGGTGGGGTTTGGCAGAGGCGGGAAAGCGCGTGCATCTCCTCCTCGATGGCCCGGATCCTTGTGAGGAATTCCGGCGGCAGTTTTTGGGCCTCGGCCTGACCCAAAAGGGCGGCAAGTTCGGCTACCCGTTCCGCAAGCGCGGAAAGGAGAACCCGAATGGGCCAGTCATCCTGGAGGTGGGAGAGGGCCTCCTGGATTTTCTCGCTGGGCATTCCTTCCCCTTAGTAGCTTCGGTCAACGAAGATCGGCGAGGGTTTTATCCTCAAAAAATTTCCAGAATTCCCGTTCCAATCTTTGCCAAAGCTCAGCTGTGGGATCCTTCTTATCCGGGGTGTAGGGCTCCCCCCGCCTGCCCCGTTCCGAAAACAGGGCCAGAACCGGATCACCATCCGCCAGAGCCCGGAGCACGGAAAGGAGGGGGATCTTTTCCGGTGGTTTGGCCAGGCGGTATCCACCCTGGCGTCCCTTTTCCGCCTGGAGGATCCCGCCCCGCCTTAGCCGGACGAGGGCTTGGCGCACAGGTATCTCCGGGAGACCGAGCTTTTCGGTGATCTCCCGGGCAGAGGCAAAGTTCTCCGGGTTTTTCGTGAGCTCTCTCGCCACGAGGATGCCCGTGTATATCCTGCGGTCGAGTTTCATAGGGAGGCTATTGTACGGCGGGATGGGGAGAACGCGGTGATGGAAGTGAGCCACCGGGGGTCGTTGGGGAGTGCCGGCCTTCGCCCATGGGCGCTCCCGGGCCAGCGGTGGATCTATACATCCCGGCACTTCTCGCGGGCATCCAGAAAGATCCGCGAAGATCTGCATCACCCCTCTTACTCCGACACACACCTCCCTTACTCCGACACAAACCCCCATTACTCCGACACAAATCCCCTGGATTGATCGTTGGAAGAGCTGGACCCGCAATGTATGAAATGGAGGTCCATGGTAGATGAAATAGGTTTGTTGGATGATTAAGGGGGTGGATGTACGCCGCAATTCCTTACTCATTCCTGGTACTCGTACCCTAACCTCCTTGAGTTTTCCGGTGGCACCGTTTACTCCTGGGTTCTGTGGGGGGTAGCCCCAGGACCTTCGGGTATTTTCTGGTTCATTTCCATGTATGCTCCATTTTCCGCCGTTGTATCCGTGGGCGGCAGCACGAGGGATTGCCTAACGGGAGCCAACGTTCGGGAGGCAAATGAGGTATTACAGCCCCACGGGCTGAGTCCTGGGTGTGCGCGGCCTACCTCCTATCTATCCCACACTGAGTCCCTAAACATAGGAAGTAGAACGAGAACCCGCAATGTATGAAATGGAGGGTCCTTGTAGATGAGGAGGTGGATCTGGAGAGGTAAGGGGATGGATGTGCGCCGCTCTCCCTCACCCCAGGATTGGGCTTTTCCCCACTCTATAACCCCTTTGGTCCACTGACAGCACCGTTGGCGCCCTTCTTCTGTATGTTCGATTTAGGGTCCATTTCTCCACGGTTTACCACGTTTTACCACCTTGGCAGCAGTGCAGGAGGGCGTCACCAAGTGGGCTGGTCGAGTATATAACCAGGGTATTCCAGAGCCATACGCCGCTTACTCCTGGGCTTTCCGGCTGAGTTCTGGGTGTGTGCGCCGTACTATCTCGGGTTGCTCCCTCGGCATTTCCTTGTTTTTCGAGCAGAGTGGCCGCACGGTTCGCCCATGATTAGTGGGTCTACGCTAACGCTCAACGGGCTTAACCCTGGATCCTCGCTAAAATGTCGCTATAAGTAAGGTTTTTCTCCCATTGATCGGCGGTGTTTTCTTCGTTGTTGGGTGGGGTACCTCTCAAACTCCATCCGTCCAGATTGGTACATGGAATTTGGGATTCTTCACCGATCTCAACCCCGCCACCGGTCAATGGTGTGAGGAGCATAATTCCCGGACTCCCAAGGTGATCGAGGAGATGGCCCAATTCATCGACTCCCTGGATCTTGAGGTCTTAGCCCTGGAGGGAGTGGAAGATGCGGAGGCTTTGGACTTGCTTCTCTCCTTTATGCCGCCGGGGAAGTACGCGTACATCGTCTCCCCCCAAACCGCGCCGGAGACCTGCCAGCGCGTGGCTGTCCTCTACCAGAAGGAAGAGGTGGCCATGCGCTATGTGGGGGAGATCCCCCTAAGCCTTGGTCAATACGGGCTTCGGGATGGGCTTGTGGTCTATGGCAAGTTTTTGCCGGATGGGTTTGACTTCACTTTGGTCGTGGTCCACCTCAAGGCCTACTCGGACCCAAGGAGTACGAGCATCCGGGAGGAAGAGCTTTCCCTCCTTGGGCAGTGGGTCCAAACCTACCTTGATGATCCCGAAAATGACCGGGACCTCATCCTCGCTGGGGACTTCAACGAGCACCTCCTTACAAATAAAAAAGCCTTTTCTCTCCTGGATCCGAAGGGCCTCCTCTACCTTGTAACTAAGGATGCGCCCCAAAAAAGATGCCGGAATTGGACGGACCCCATCGATCACATCTTGATCTCCCAGGTTCAGGAACACGCGAAATCCGCGGTTTTCTACGACTTCTTCAAGGATCCTACGCTACCGGATAGGTACTCCTACTCGGACCACTGTATCCTTTGGGCGGATTTTTATAACGAGGATCTCGACCCGTAGAGGGTAAGGCTTTACCTGGTATACCAGCGATTACACCGGACCACCTGGGCTTCCGATGGCTCCACCTACGGCTCTCAGCCGCCCAAGGGCAAGCTATTTGGCCAGCCGGCCCTGGGGAGCCCCTTCCTCCCAAGGAAGGCTTCGGGGCTCCAAAGGCTGCGAAAACGTCCGCCGTAGGTTTGGGCGTTCACTCCCATCCGCATCCTTGGCCCAGGGTTTTCGGGGTTAGCGAGAACCGGTTCCAGGGGACGGTGGGCCCAAGGAGGCGCTGGGCCCCCGGGTTAACCCCGGCGGTCCACCCCTTACCTCGCGGGCGAAGCCGGCGTGGAGGCCCCGGAAAGGACAAGGGAGTGGACGATGTATTCCACCGTATTCCCCTTGGGGATAGGGTTTAACGGTGGGAAGAGGAAGCTGGTGCTGGGACTGCGAAGCGGCGAGACGCCGGCGAGCATAGATCCATCCCATTACAGCTCCCGTCACACCAGATCCGAGTGTTATTATTGCCTTGAATTTCCTCGGGATGGGACCCTGGGAGCGCTCCAAAATCTCGGTCACGCTGTGACCCACAAGCGCACCGATTCCGCCTCCTCCTAACGTCCAGAGAGATTTGTAGAGAATCGGATGCTTTGCCGGCTGCTCAAACGCCTCGATCACTGCATGGCCTAACTCTTTTAATCCTTCGATCCCGTCCACCAGCGCAGAAACGAGCAGGTCTTTCTGGGAAGCGCGGGCAAGAACCGGTTCGAGGTGAACCGGTTCCGCGGTGGGGGTTTTCGGACCCGGGGCTCGGGAATCCTGGGAAGGCGCGGTCTTCGATTCCGGGCCAGGAACCGGTTCTTCCTTGACCGGTTTTACCCGATACCGGGTGGGTTTTCCCCGGCCTCCTCCCGGCGCGATCACTTCCAGGTACCCTGCCCTCTTCAGCTCGTGGAGGGCCCGCTTGATGGTAGATTCAGAGCAGCCCAGCGCTTTCGCTACCTCGCCCCGCGTCTCTTCCCATATGCCTCCTTGTGCCCGGGCTGCAATATGGTCTAGCACCTTTTTTGCCCATTGAGATATCTGTTCCTCCATATCGTTCGTCACCTCCCTTTTTCAAAATTTGTCACTTTATCTTAACCACGACCACCAAAATTCAAGCGGGCCCCCGGGGTCGTTCTCCAGCCACCAGGAGGGCGAGGTTCCGGGTATAATAATCTGGATGAAACGATCCGGAAGAAAAGTGGGGGAAAAGAAGCGGACCGAGGTCCTTCTTCCCAGAGAGCTTGTGGAGAGGATCGATGCCTTAGCCGGCGAGAGGGGGAGGACCCGGTTCATTGAGGAGGCGCTGCGGCGGGAGCTCCGGCGCCGGGCCTGGGAGGAGTGGCTGGCGTTCGGGGAAAAGCTCCGGGGCCTGACCCTGGAGGACACCCTCTACGCCGCGCGGTCCGAGGTGGAGAAGAGGGGTTACTAGTGCCGGCAAGGGCCATCATCGATGCCTCGGTGCTTCTGGCGAGCCTCCTTCCGGACGAGCCCACCCATCCTGAGGCCCGGGAGCTTTTGGGGCTGGCCCTCCTTGCGCCGGCAAAAGTCGAGCTCCTCTCCACCACCCTCCTTCCCTATGAATTGACCAACGGGCTTTGGCAAGCGGTGCGCCAAGGCCGCCTCACCCCCGAAGATGTCGAGAAAATCCTCCAAAAGTACGAACTTTTCGAGATCCCCCTCTATCCCGTGCGGCCGAAAGCGGTCATCGCGCTAGGGAAAAGCTTGGGGTACCCATCCGCCTACGATTTGGCGTATTTAGCTTTGGCGGAAGGGGAGAAAGCTCCGCTTGTGACCGCGGATCGAAGGCTCTATAACGCAGTCCATGAGAAATTTCCCCGGATCTCGTTGATCCGAGATTTCTTGGCCTCGCTTGGGAGCAAAGAATAACAAGATCTTGGTGTGAGAATTTCCAAACGCGCGCTTTTATAGATGTCCCGGGTAAAAAACAGCACAGTAGCTTTAAGCGGAAGAGGAGAAAGTAGTCAAAAGCAGGGCGAAGGATTTGTGATCGATCATGATTGGAAGAAGAATGGGAGATCTCATTCAAAAGGTCGCCCTCCTGCAAGGTTGATCGTTATAATATCCGAAAGTTTTACTTTCCTACAAGGAGCGGGCGATGGCGTTGGTGCGGGTGAAGGGGAAGTACCAGGTGACGATCCCCAAAGAAGTGCGGCGGAAGCTCGGCCTACGGGTCGGGGATTACCTCGAGGTGGAGGTCCAGGGCTCCGCCATCCTCCTTAAACCCAAGGCCCTCCTGGATAAGGACGAGGCCCTCGAGAAGCTTCGGGCCCTGTTGGAAAAACTTCGGGAAAAGCGGGTGGCTCTTTCGGAAGAAGAGATGGAGCGGGAGGTTTTGGAGGCGATCCGGGCAGTGAGGGGCGAGGGGACGGGGGGTTGAGGGCCGTCCTGGACACGAGCGTTCTCGTCGCCGCCTTCCTCCACCCGGCTGGGGTGAATGGCCGGGTTTTGGCGTTGGCCGGGGAGCGCTACGAGCTTTGCCTCTCCACGGGTATCCTCGCTGAGGTCCGAAAAGTTCTTTCCTATCCGCGGCTTCGGCGCTACGGGTATTCCGAGGAGGAAGTGGAGGAGTTTCTCCGGGCTTTGCGGGAGGCCGGGTTCCTCGTCCGCCGCTAGCCCAGGATCCAGGTGGTCCGGGAAGATCCTGCGGATGACCATGTTTTAGCCTGTGCCTTGGCGGCAAAGGCCGATTACATCGTCTCCAAGGATGAGCATCTGCAGAAGCTCCGGGAATACCGGGGGATTCGCATCCTTCCCACCGAGGCCTTCTTGACCCTAATTACCGGGAAAACGAACCGTTAACGAACCAACGAACGTAACGTTCGTTGGGCCTTACGGGGGTCGTCATAGTGTAGCGTTTATTGT
>Ga0272449_1001484_pt1 | contig 23889 bp, 18 predicted proteins | sample YNPCB0241_FD_198679 | JGI IMG/M metagenome (GOLD analysis project Ga0272449, IMG submission 198679) | Hot spring sediment microbial communities from Yellowstone National Park, WY, United States - YNP-CB-024-1 | ecosystem: Environmental > Aquatic > Thermal springs > Hot (42-90C) > Sediment... | reverse complement strand
GCCGGCATTCCCGTGTGGACAAGCCTCCGAATCAGCCCAAGTTCCACAAGGCGATCCAGAACCCGATAAACCGTTGCCTTCGAGATCTCCGGAAGTTGCTTCTGCACGTCGTCAAAAATTTGGTCTGCGGTGGGATGGTCCTGCCGGAAGATGAGGGCCTCCAGCACAGCACGCCGCTGGACCGTCAGCGGTATTCCGTGCTCCCGACAAATCTGTTCGAACAGCTGCAACCGAGAACCTAGATCCATCGGTCTGGGGACCTCGCAAACCTTTCCGCGGGGCGGCTTTCGCTCAAAAACTGAACCCGCCCGATTACGATCTTGATAACCTTTATCCGTTGCAATTCTATTGCAAAAGATAATCCCCGACAAGGCCCGTCCAGTGTATTTCCCAGAAGAAACGTACCCGGATTGTCTCCCGCCCTCGGAATTGCGAGCTTTTCCGAGGAGGCTGTGCACCGCGTTTAGAAGGGAGATCTCCCTTTTCGAAAGATGACAATATTTCAAAACGTAGATCACAATGCTGAGCACACCTATTAGGCGGGCCACTCCGACGATGGGAACTCCCGATGAATCTTTGAATTTGTCCGTTTTTAGCCTCCGCCCAGGCACTTTAATTCCTTCTTGGAGTGTTGGGTTAAGATCTCTCGGCTTTCGCCCCTCGGGTCCTGACGAGGTATCGCCCAAAACTTCTGCACCTTGCCCGGCGGGTAGCGGCTCCCCTTGGTTGGCAACATTCCCCGGCAACCAGGAAAGCTGCTACCACTCATTCAGATCGTCCCACCAGGTTTCGCCCCAAATGCAGACCTCCCCACCTCTACTGGGCCCCCCGGCAATATCGTCCTGCCCCCGGCGAATAACTGTTAAAAGGTATGTGGGCTCGACCGCGGCCTTTTGGCCCGGCGAGAGGTCACCAGTCCGCTTGTCTCTCACGTTTTTTTCCGAGTGACTATTCCACCCCCATGTCCCGTCTCGTGGGGTTAAGTATTTGGAGGGAGTCAGGATAATTGCCGGCAGCTTTCTGCGGCCAGACCGAGCCCCAAGGCGAACTTTGGTCTTTCGCTGTACGGGGGCCTTCCCATCGTATAATCGGTAGTTCACCCCGGAAAAAGATGCAGTTTGCCCCCGCTCCGGTGGCGGGTTTACTTGTGTTTAACCCGCAGGAGTACGGTTGGCACTGACTTCGGCACTAGACGCCGGCCTCACGCAAATCGCAACTTTGGGGGCAAAAAAGCCAGAGCATTTCGAATTTGCCGAGGAACTTCACCACCTCTTGATCCTGGTGAAACGCAGTTTGTGGGTTAGACGGAGGCACTAAATGCATGACTGTTGGGCTTTTTTGGCCCACCGGATCAGGGCTCCCAAGCTTCCTTGTAAGGGCGGTCTTCCGGAACCAGCCGCCATGCACCACTCGGCCCGTCCACACGTTCCGGTTCTTTGACCACCACAGGCCGTGTTCTCGATTGCCTGCGACCACGCTAGACGCAAGATCCTCCAAGGAGGGAATAGACTGGCAGCAGCTCCTTGCTTCAAACGCGGAGCCAAGAAGACGAATCACAAAAGAACGAGGGAAATCATCGGACTTCTCCCGATTGTCATGTGTGTTCTTCTACTAGCCCAGGAGCTGCGACTTCGGCCCGTTGGCACCCTCGCGCAGCGGTTCAAGGACCTCGACGGCAACGAAATGCACGTTCCGTTGTTCGGCCGGCTGGAGGGAAACACAGCTGACTTCGTGGTCAAAGAAGAACTCGTAGCATTTTGGAGAAGCTGATCATGAGAATCATCACGAGAATCATACTCTCAGCCATCCTTCTCCGGCTGACGGTTGCTGCCCAGGCGTCGCCTCCCACCTCGGAACAGTTAGAAGCAGCGCGGCGGTACAGCGAATCAGCCGGCGGACAGGCGATGGTGGTGATGTGGGACGGGAAGATCCTCTTCGAGAGTTACGCCAACGGCGGCGGTAAAGACCGCCTCCAGCCTTTGGCCAGCGGAACCAAAAGCTTCGTCGGCGTAGTCGCTGTCGCAGCCGTCCAGGACGGGTTGATCCGGCTTGACGACCGGGTGTGCGAGTCGCTGACGGAATGGAAAACCGATCCCCTAAAATCGCAGATCACCTATCGGCAACTCCTTACGATGACTAGCGGCCTAATGCCCGGCGAGCCCATGAGCGCAGTGCGCTCGCCCGGGTGGAAAGAGATTGTTGCCAAACCGATGACAGGTAAACCGGGAGGCCAATTTCAGTACGGGGCGTATCAGCTTTGTGCCTTTGCCGAGGCCCTTCAGCGACAGCTCAACGACGAAACGTTCGAAAAGTATCTGGAGCGTCGTATCCTCCGCCCACTGGGCATCAAGCTGGAATGGCGGATTCGGTGCGCCGATGGCAACCCCCAAGTGGGCGGCGGCGGTGCGATGACAGCGCGCGACTGGGCTGTATTCGGCGAGTTTATGCGGCAAGGGGGAACTTGGAATGGAAAGGAAATCATCCGTAAGGAGCTTCTTGCCGAATGTTGGCTCGGTACCAAGCAAAACCCAGCGTATGGTTTGACGTGGTGGTTGAAAAAGCCGGTGCCGGATTCTACTCTTCGCCAAGTGCTCCTCCTCCGACGAGAGATGGAGGACATTGTACGCTCGGACTGGCTGCCGGAGGATTTGTTCATGGCGGCCGGGGCAGGCAAGCAACGCCTTTATGTGATACCCTCACTGAAGCTGGTCATCGTCCGCCAAGGTGCATTCGTCGGTAGCCGTGGTTTCAGTGATGCAGAATTCCTCGGTTTCCTGCTGCGCAAAAAGGAGGAGGGAAAATGATCCTTCTGCGGACTGCCTTCTTTCTGGGTGTTTCGGTTTCATTCCTTGCCGGGTGGTCGGCTGCGCAGGAGACAAGCCCGTTACCTTTTCAGGCCGATCGCTTCAAACAAATCGACAAGAATGGCGACGGCAAACTTTCACGTGAGGAGCTAGCCCAGCTACCTGCCCTGGAGTGGGTCCTAGCGGCTGCAGACCACGATAAGGATGGCTTTTTGACCGTTCAAGAGCTCCAAGTTTGGCGGAATCAGTGGGCGGCGAGGCGGACCCCCGCCATCACCCCGCCGCCGGACGCCACCTATGTGCAAACCGAACATCGACTTGTCGTCGATGGGCGCGAGCGGACATACATCGTGCAGGCACCTAAAAAACCGCGTGGTCCTTTGCCCGTCGTCTTTTTCTTTCACGGCGGCGGTGGGCGGGGCGCCAACATGGCCGCCGTGGGATTTCGGGAAATGGTGGCAAAAGAGCAGTTCCTGGCCGTTTATCCCGACGGGTGGCGAGGCAATTGGAACGACGGCCGAAATGCCCCCCGGATTCGCTCTCAGCAGGAAGGCGTGGACGATGTGAAGTTTATCCGCGAGATCGTCGAAGATTTGGCACACCGGTACGAAATTGACCGTTCGCGCATTTTTGCCACGGGTGCCTCCAACGGCGGTATTTTTTGCCACTACCTGGCAGCGAAGGCAGCGGATTTGTTCGCGGGGATTGCCCCCGTGATTGGCGGCCTGGCCGAACCGGTTGCCTCTACCTTCAAACCAAGCCATCCTATTTCCCTGCTGGTCATTCAGGGCGACGCCGATCCGCTCGTGCCAATAGGCGGCGGGCCGATTGCCGGTTCGGATCGCGGTGGTCGCGTGATTGCTACCGAAGAGATGCTCAAGAAGTACCTAGCCCATAATGGGATCACCGACCCGCCCCTGGTAGAGGAGTTACCCGATCGCGACCCCAATGATGGGACAATTACTCAGATATGGCGCTGGCCGCCCGGCCGCGACGGCGTGCGCGTGGAGTACTACCTGGTCAAAGGTGGCGGGCATACGATGCCAGGACGAAGCACTGGGGGAATGTTGCGCGAAATGTTCGTCGGTAAAACAAGCAGGGATTTCGACGGACTGGAAGTGATCTGGAATTTCTTCAAATCCTGTCCGCCCCGGCGGCAGGCAACGTCCACACCAGAGCAACTACTTCTTAAGGAGGCAAAACCATGAGAGCCACGGTCGCCTTGCTTTCTTTCGCGCTCAGCGCGCTGGCCGGCCCACTCCCTGCACAGGAACCGCCCTCTCGGGCCGGTAGTAACCTGCTTCAGCGCTTCCTCCAACTCGATCGCAACGGCGACGGGAGGATTAGTCGCGAAGAGTTCCCAAGACCTCTCTTCGACCGATTAGACACCGATCAAGATGGTTTTCTCACGCTGGAAGAGGCACAGGCCATCTTGTCACGGCGCCAAAGTGCAGACGCAGCTTCTTCCAAGCCAAATGCCACCGCTGGGCAGCAGCCGCAGTCGCTTCTGGAGCGGATCACAAGGCAGCTTCGCGGCGTTAAGCCGCAGCCGCATAAGGAGGAGATCGCCGAACAGCGCCCAGGCGAACCTCCGCTTAAGAAGATGCCCGATGGTGATCCGGCTCGTGATGCAGCCGGTCGGGGGCAACTTTTTGAGAGTATCGTGGTGCCGGGATTCACCAGCATCCAAGAAGGCATGAACGGCCTGGCCATCGCGGACCTGAACAAGGACGGCCTGCTGGACATTGTGGCTACGTATTCTCCTCCGCGTAGTCGAGGCGGAGGTTGGGGTGCCGGCGAAAGGCTGCGCGTGTTCCTCAACGAAGGCGGCTTCCGGTTTAGAGAACATAAAATCACGATCCTCGACTCCAAAGTATCGTCGGACGCATTTGGCCGAGGCCAGGTGCCGAATCTGGCCGACTTTAACGGCGACGGTTACCTCGACCTTTTCGTGACCCGCCACGCCCAAATGTCCGGTGGTCGATCCAATCCCAACGATCAGAAGCTCGGCAACGGGCTCTACCTGAGCGATGGGGCGTGGGACAGGTTCCGTGATGTGTCGGTCAAGATGGGCATCCAGAACGAAAAAGCCTACAATCGGCAGCCTTCCTTCGGGGATGTGAACAAGGACGGCTGGCTGGATATCGCCGTCGGCTGCGACAACATCGGCAACGCCATGGGCGGCTTCCCCCACAGTCGGCTCTATGTGTTCAAGCCGAACGGCCCCAACTTCTTGGACGGCCATTTTGAAGACATCGGCGGTACGGACGTTGTCCCCGATTTCGGCGGATTCTACCACGACAGCACAAAGGACAAGGCAGGGCCAGATATCAACCTGCGCGACCTGGACGATGACGGGGATCTCGATTTGATTCAATCCTACCATGTGGACATCCGTGATCCATTGCTCCCTTTCTCTCCGGTGGAGTATCGCCAAGGTGTCTTTTGCTGGAAAAACCTTCTGGTGGAGACAGGCACATTGCAATTTCAGAAGATCACAAGTAACGGGCTTGCCTGCGAAGCTCATCTAAAGCTCGACCGCGCTACTAGGACGATTACACCGGTGGGCAAGGCGCCGGGCCTTCCCTACCTGTCCTTTGCCGACGTGGATAACGACGGACTGATGGACGTACTTGCAGTAGGTCCGGCCGACCCCGGTTGGGCTCCGCGCACGGAATATGTTAGCGGCCGATTCTGGCGGAATAAGGGCAACTTCCAGTTTGAGGAGGCCACCGATGCCGCCGGGCTTTCTGCGCTCAACTGGGTCTATCGGGATTGGTGCAAGTTTTTCGACGCGCCCATGCCGCGCAAACGTCCCGGAGCGCGGCGGGACCCTGGCGATCGCCGGCCCTATTTTGCCGATGCTCTTTTCGGTGACTTCGATAACGACGGCTGGATCGACCTGGTCGTTCTCGATCGCAGCGAGTCGATGAATCCCGAAGCCCGTGCTATCTTGTTTATGAATCGCGGCGACGGAACCTTCGAGCCGAAGCCTACCACGTGGAGCGGTCTGGACGGGAGCGGTATTTGTGGGGAGGCCGCCGATCTAAATAACGACGGCCTGCTGGACCTCGTCTTTGCTGCTGACCCGGACAATTCCGGCATTCCGCTCAGCATGGCCCGGTACGAGAGCAAGGTCTATTGGAATACCGGCGAGCACGGCGGTAAACACAATCACTGGTTACGATTACGTTTTAGCGGTATAAGCCACGCCGAGCTTATCGGTGCCCGCGTGGAACTTATCGCCGAAGGAAGAAGACAATATCGTTGGATTCATAGTGATCAGACGTACAAAAGCGGCAGCCCATTGGAAGCCCATTTCGGTCTCGGAAAGGCGACACGGGCGGATGTTAAGGTCACGTTGCTCAGCGGTAAAAGTATCTCCTTGGTCAACCTCAAGGCCGATCAATACCTGGATCTAAACCTCAGGACCTCAGAGTTTAACCCTGTTGTTAAGGAGCAAAAACTATGAGAGCTAACACCCTGCCACTCTCACGTCGCGTATTTCTTAAAGAGACGGCTCAGGGGGCCCTAGTTTTCGGTGTTGGAGCGCGGTCGTGGGTCTCTGGTGAAATCACGGATCAGAGCTCAAGCCCGGTTGGCTCAAGGATTTCGTATTACTGCAACGGCGAAATTCACGTGAACATTCCTGGTCAGCCCGAGGGAAAGCCAGTTACCACCGGTCATTGGGATTTCAAGCCTTCATGGTCCAAAAACGGCGACATGCTGGTGTTTTTCCGGCGACTGAAAAACGACCCCGATGTGAGTAGGTGGATTACAGCGATTTGCATTATTAACATAGATGGGACCGGGTTCCACCAGATTTCTGATGGTACGTTCACCGATTTCAATCCCACGTGGACGCGCGACGGAAAAAATACACCGCTTTGGAATCGTAAGAATCCCTCCACCGGTAACTACCAAATTATGGCAAGCCAGCTGGGGGCAAAGCCTGGGGAAGAGGTAGCTCTGACGGACGCAACCTACAGCTCCTGGGTTCATTCCTCCCTCAGCGACGGACGCCTCTTGGTAGCTTCCGCTCCACCTAAACTTGGGAGGGGATATTACTTGATGACCCCAAAGCCCGGTGGCGAGCCTAAGTTCGAACGCATCCACTGTGAGCTTGCACGCTGGGGAGTACTCGATCGCGTCAGCCTCTCTCCCGACGAAAAGAAGGTATGCTTCGAGTTTCAACCCTGGCTAATTGGTAAAGGAATGATCGGGCGTACGCTCTACATTGCCGATTTCGATGTGGCAAAACGCGAAATTTCCAACCCGAAACCTTTTGCAAACGAGGAGCGCAAACCTCTGTGGTTCGGGTATCCGCGCTGGATTGATGGAGGCAGAGCCATTGTCTTCCATGCGGGCAAACCCGGTAATTGCCAGCTGTTTGTGTACCGGCTCGGAGACGGCACGACCCAGCAGGTTTCCACAAACCCGAAAGCCGACTACCGCTATCCGCACGGAGAGGATATCCCATGTTAACCCGTCGTCGGTTCTTGGAAAGCGGACTTGGCTCCGCAAGTGTATTCGCTGGTTTTTCCGGTGCGCCGGAGGCCGGGGACTCCGCTACACTTCCTGTGCGCACACTGGGCAGGACCGGTTTGAAGGTCCCGGTTTTGGGATATGGCGGGGCATCGCTGGCGCGTTTCTGGCACAATCCGCTGAGTTATGAGGAGCGCGTGGCCCTGGTTCGGTACGCTTACGATCGAGGGGTGCGTTACTTCGACACCGCTGGGAATTACGGCGAAAGCCAAGCGATTCTCGGCGAGGCGCTTAAGGAACGCCGACGAGATGTGTGTCTAGTGACCAAGGTGGAGACTACCCAACCGACGATGGTCCGAAAGGCGGTGGAGAAATCCCTGCGAGAGCTTCAGACCGATTATCTGGACATCCTCCTTATCCACGGCACCCCAGGGTTGGAACAGATGAGGGTGGCTCAGGCTATGAAAATCCACGCCGAGCTTGTAAAGCTGCAAAGTGAGAAAATAATCCGCTTTATCGGCTTTTCTGCCCACGGCTATTTCGATAAGGCGCTTGCGCTAATTAACACTGGCGAATTCGATCTCTGCATGTTGTCCTACGGTTATATTCCTCGCGGTCACAACACGATCTGGGGAGAACGAATGACAAAACTTCGCGATGAATGTCTGGCTCAGGCACACGCCCGAGGTATGGGGATCGTGGCTATGAAAGTTTTGGGTGCTGGTTGGTTGGGGCGCTGGTCCCGCTACGTAGTACCTAGCTTAGATCCCCGACGCATTCCTTTGCTTCCTTCCGCGGCCATTCGGTATGTTCTTCAGGACAAGCGGGTACACGTTCTTGTGATTGGGATGACTTTTACAGAACAGGTTGATACCAACATCGGAATCATCCGTCGCGGCGGAGAATTTACCGGTGAGGATCAGGCACTTCTTGCAGAGTATTCTGCGAAACTTTACCAGAGCGATGCTGTGAAGAGAATGCGCGTTGAATAGACGTGGCTATCTCGGCCACGGAAATACTCCCAGTAGAAAACAGGAGAAAAGCGATGAAGAACAGATGCTTCAAGTGCGCGGTAGGGTCGCTGGTATTCGTCGCCTTGGCAGCGGGTTTCCGGAGTACCGCACAAAGCGCGACCGCCGATCGGCCAAACATTATCATCTTTCTGGCGGATGATCTCGGTTACGCGGACCTCGGGTGTCAGGGGTGCACGGACATTCCCACACCCCACATTGACAGCATCGCGAAAAACGGAGTCCGCTTTACGCAGGGTTATGCGACACATTCGGTGTGTGCTCCATCGCGGGCCGGCTTACTGGCCGGCATGTATCAGCACCGTTTCGGCTTTGAACACAACCCCGGACCGGAACGGTTTGCCGCAGCGAATTTTGGTTTGCCACGAAATATACCCACGTTGGCCGAGAAACTTAAAGCGGCCGGTTACGCCACAGGGATGATCGGAAAATGGCATGTCGGATTCAAGGAGGGTTTGCGGCCATGGGAGCGAGGTTTCGACTATTTCTTCGGTTTCCTGGGTGGCGCGCGAAGCTATTATCCGAATACACCACGGGAGCAGGATCCCTTGCTCCGCAATGGCCGTATTGTCACCGACGAGAAGGAATACCTCACCGACGCGTTTGCCCGGGAGGCCGTGGCGTTTATCGAGCGAAGCAGAGGGCAGCCGTGGTTCCTCTTTTTATCCTTTAGCGCTGTCCACTCTCCCATGGAAGCGACGGAAAAATACCTCTCGCGGTTTTCCAATCTGACGGGCACACGTCGCATTTACGCGGCCATGCTTTCGGCCATGGATGATGCCGTGGGACGTGTATTGGCAAAGGTCCGCGAGCTCAATCAGGAAGACGACACGCTGATTTTTTTCACCAGCGACAATGGCGGACCGACCCTGCAGACCACTTCCCGGAACGATCCCTTGCGCGGTTATAAGGGGAGTCTCTTCGAGGGGGGTATTCGGGTACCGTTTCTTATGCAGTGGAAGCGTGTTGTACCTGGGGGAATCGTTTACGAAAAACCGGTCACCGGCTTTGATATTCATGTGACGGCACTGGCTGCAGCGAAGGTTCCTTTGGCTTCGCAACCGCACCTCGATGGCGTCAATCTGATTCCCTTTGTCACAGGCCAGCAGTCAGGCTCGCCACACGATATTCTCTTCTGGCGAGCGGGCCGCCAACACGCCGTGCGGATGGGCGACTGGAAGCTTCTTCACGATGGCCGGGGCGCACGCGACATGTTATTCAACCTTGCCGAGGACATTGGCGAAACGCGCGATTTAGCTTCCGAAAAGCCCGAGATTCTTAGACAGTTACAGGCTGCGTACGAAAAATGGGACAAAGAAATGATGCCTGCCCAATGGGTTCGCCAGGATGCGCGTAACGCTGAACCCGGAGGTAGGCTCAAGACGGCTATTCCTAGGGGCTCTGCCGCAGGGGAGGAAAGCCGCCGTACGTTGCAGGAAATTTTTAAGGCTGCAGACGCCGATGGTGATGGGAAACTATCAAAAAGCGAATTTCCCCGGTCTGCCATTTTTACGGCTGTCGATGCGGACGGCGATGGCTTCGCCACCTGGGAGGAAGTACGCGCGTACTTCGCTAGTGAGCGCAACCAGCCCCGACCTCGCTCTTCACAGGAGGGACCTGTAAGAGAAAGGTAAAGGGCCATTAAGGCCGGATTATCTGGGGTGCTAGGCGGCCCAGTTTTTCCGCCAGAGGAGTTGCTCTTGGAGATTTGGTGCCATTTTGCGAAGCCATCCGGCTTAAGTTTCTCTTGCAGTAGCATACACTAATCACGGAGCCTTCGGGCCGACTGGAGGAGCAAGCGCACGGGCCCTGTTGACCGCCCACCCCGGAAAGCATGCCAGCACCCGGTAAGGTGTTCAACGAAAGGCAGGAGGTTGACCGGGGGCGGTCTGGATGCTAGAGTCAGTGGCGGCACAGGGTAGGTATGCGAAGGGGCTGTTGCGGGCAACCTATGGATCCGTAAGGTCATTTTCGGTTTTGGAAAACAAATGGCACGGTTTCTTCCCGAAAACGCAAATGGCACACGAGGGCCGACGATGAGGGGAATCAGCGTCCAACTCCTTGGCTTTTTAGCTGTGGCAGTGTTTTTGGCAGGCCAAGCGAATGCAGGGGAATACGACAACCCAGCTTCCGCGCGGCCCAACATCGTGATCGTGCTGGCGGACGACCTGGGCTACGGGAGCGTGGGGTGTTATGGAGCCCCGGAAGAAGTCGTCCGGACTCCCCATATCGATCGCCTGGCCCGGGAAGGCATGCGCTTTACCGATGCCAATACTCCTTCGTCGGTGTGCACGCCGACGCGCTATGCTCTGCTTACCGGGCGATATTGTTGGCGCACTTCGCTGAAGCGTGGGGTTCTCGGTGTCTTTAGTCCCCTTCTGATTGAGACCGACCGTCCCACCCTCGCGTCGCTACTAAAGCGGCATGGATATCATACGGCCATCATCGGGAAATGGCATTTAGGATACGGAACGGATCGGCGACTGGACTATACGGGCCCGCTGAAGCCGGGGCCTCTCGAGTTGGGATTTGACTATCAGTTCGCAATACCCGCCAATAATGGGGATCCGACGGGCGTCTATGTGGAGAACCACATGGTATACGGCCTCCGGTCGCGAAATCTGGATCCTAACCCCGGCCCTTGTTACTATGGCGGGAAAATGCTCGGGCTTGATGCACCTGCGCGCCACGAAGCGCGCAACATGCCGGTGCTCACGGAAAAGGCTTTAGCGTGGCTTGAGAAGGTCCCCCAGGGTGAGCCTTTCTTTCTCTACTTCGCAGCTACCGCTGTCCACGAGCCGATTCTTCCGTCCCCAGACGTGGTGGGCACAAGCGGAGGCGGATTTTACACCGACTTTATTCACGACCTCGATCGCAGTGTGGGCCGGCTCCTTCAAGCCCTGGAAAAACGGGGGGTAGTAGATAATACCCTTTTCATTTTCACCAGCGATAACGGAGGTGTAGTTCCCCGCGACCCCACCAATCAGCGCACACTTCCCGTCCAAAAGGCAATCGAGGCCGGGCTAAAGATCAATGGTCACTGGCGTGGCAGGAAGCATACCATCTGGGAAGGCGGCTTTCGCGTGCCCTTTATTGTTCGTTGGCCCGGACACGTGCCAGCTGGTTCCGTTTGCACCCGGATGATCAACCTCGTCGACATCTACGCCACCGTGGCCGAGATTCTCGGCGAGGAACTACCTCCGCCCGAGGTGGCCGCTCCTGATAGCATCAGCTTTTTGCCTTTGCTGCGAAATCCCGATGCTCCCGCTCCACGCAAGTCGATGATTGTTCACAACGCAGCAGGTGTCTTTGCCATACGCCAGGGACCCTGGAAGTATATCGAGGGAAAGCCCTACGGTGACGTCCCACCGAGAGAGCTTAAGAACAACCCCGAATATCGCGCCCAACTCTACAACCTCGAGGAGGATCCGGGCGAAACCCGGGATTTGCTGAATGAATTTCCGGAGGAGGCCAAGCGGCTTGCACACCTCCTCGAAGAGCACCGCACGAAAGGCTATAGCCGGTAAAACTCGTGGGCTGCTCCTCGTTCAGCCCATGGATGGTGCGTAACGAAAGCAGCCCGCCCGGGACCGAAAGGGGAAACCCACCGATAAAAATTCCTGCCGCAAGTTCGGCGAGCTGCTCCCACCCCAACGGCTTGAGGAACAATCTTCCGCCGCGGTTTGCTTATAGAGGCATGTGTCCACTGCTCCCGCAGGATTGCGGTACGAACGTCGTCTTTTTCGACGATTTATCAAACGATACGTTGAAACGCATGCAATGAAGGAGGCGGGTCCGTGCTCGGAAATCCAAAGCGCGCTAGGGTACCACTGTTGATCACCCTCCTACTTTATTCCGCATTATCCGCGGTGGGGGGCGACATACCCATCCCGTACCATCAGGAGTGGCAAGAAGACCTGGGCCTGTGGGGAAGGAACCCACAAATCAGAACCCAGGCCTGGATGCTGGCGGCGGCAGCGTTGGACGGCGTGCTGGATAAGATCGATACCACCAGAGTCTTGCAAAACCTGCGGATCGCCCAGGAGAAACACGGACCCTACCGGGGCTGTTTCTGGTGGGAGTGGAGCGACCAGAAAATCATCGACACCAACTCGGGATTCTTTACCACACTCGGCCTTCTGACACTCCTCCATACGGGATACGATCAGTTGAATCAGGAACAGCGCGAACTTCTCCATGAACTTCTCAGCGAGGCGCGCTATTGGTTCGAACGCGAAACAAAGGATCTTGAACGTCACCTGAGATATCCCAACAAATGTCTCGGTGATGTTGTTTGTATGTGGCTGCTCGCCGAACATTTTGGTACTCCCACTCCGGAGCAGCAGCAGATCGTGGACAGGGCCCTGGCCTACTACCGTGAAAGCAACTGGGGTTGGGGCGAACACATGAGCGACATTTATGCTCGTGTGCTTCAGGACGAACTGGTTGCCCTCTACATGTGGGGACGGTCACTTTCGCCCGCACAGAAGCAGGCAGTTTGGGATCTGTTCCTTGAGCTAGTTGCAATTGACGATATCTTCGACGGTGGTCCTCGAGTACCCGTTATCCGCAGTTACAGTGCGACGCGCTCGCCCTCCCCTGTTCACTACACTCCCTACCGAGAGCTTTTGGTCCCCTGGGAGCAAAACAGTCCTAGGGGCAGTCATCAACCCTTACGGGCGGCAGCTCATGCGAAGAATATTCCTGCCTCTTTGCCTGAGAAGCCTAAACCGCCCCGTTACCCGGAGATTCTCTGCTACGGCGGTGCCCGCGCACTAGCAACGCGCACCAATGAGTGGCGCCTTGGGGCGATGACTTGGTATCCGATTATGGAGGGTATCGATCATCGCAGCTGGGGACTTTCCTGGCAGAGCATGCCTGTTGCCTACTGGCGCACGGAGGGCGACTGGGGCTTCCTCCAGTGGGAATCGGTCGTCGACGGCACTCCCCGCACACATCCACAACCTTACTCCTCCAGCTTTGGAGGTACCCCCAAGTCCCTCGCGGATAGCGAGCCCGGCATGGTTGGAAGGACTTATGCCGTCCGCAGAGAGGACGGATTTGTCGTTCTGAGACGTTGTGCGCGCTCGCCGCAGTGGACCTCTTTCAAGGATCGCTTCCGATTGATTAACACCTTGGCCGAACCGACGACCCGCACACACAGGGAGTGGAATATCCTCGATCTTCGTTGGGACTCAGGGGACAACCTCCAGATCCAGTTCCTCCCTCTTGTGGGCCACGGCAAACTGGTTTTGGTGAACAACCCTTACGGCGGCTACGACTGGGAGTACAGTTATGACCTTGAGGAGGAGGAATTCGCAGCCCTTTGGATTCTTCTCCCTTATGCGAAGGATCCTCCACTGCCCTCGGTAGAGAAAACCGCTGTAGGAGTTGCCTTGCGTTGGTCCGAAGGGCAGCCCCGCCACGTGGAGATCGACCTATTAGCCACAGCGCCCAGCCAAGTCCTAAAGGTGTCATCATCCGACCAGGGGAAACTGAAGAAAAGCGCGCGGTGAAGAGAGATTTGCAAGGTGGGAACCGTAATCCTAACACCTAGGAGATGGTCTAGTTCCCGCCGCCTTGCCTAATTCGCAGTAGACTCGCAGCATCCGTTGGCTTGGCAAAAAGGAGAAATTTCGGTGCTTGAGCAACATTGGCCTCTCGGACGTCAATACACTGTGCTACTACTTTCTGGTTTTGCTCTGGTTCTATCATGGGGATTGGCCTCGCAGTTGCGGGCGCAAGTGGTCGATATCCGATCGGTCCTAGGTGATACCACCATGCCGCCGCCTGACCATATCTCGCAGCTCTATCCGTATGGCATCACGGGGAAGACACCTCCGTCGCTTATCCGAGTGAATTATCCGGGCCAAAAGCCGTATCACAAACATCGAATCCAGCTGCGGGTCTTTCAGGGCTGTCCGCAGATTGAAATTTCAGAGGGCGGCCGACTGTGGGCCACTTGGTTTGGCTCCAATATCCAGGCGGAGCGCGCTCCGTTTCACAAAGATCAATTCTCGGTTATTGCTACCTCGGGCGACGACGGGAAGACCTGGAAGGAAGTCTACATCTTTGACCCCAGCGAGCTCCTTGGCGCAGGCGCGTCCGACCCCCTCCTTTGGAAGGACGCCCAGGGAAACATTCGCCTAGTGGTCCATCGGAACCTGGACCTCAAGGGCCAGGATGAATTCGAATCCTCCGCGTGGGAATTTACCATGCTTGATCCGGAGAACGAATACACGCAGTGGAGCCCACCGCGTCTTTTGGGTAACAAGAATATGTCTGTTATGAAGCCGCTTGTTTTTCCTGATGGGACTATTTTGCGATCGCTGGATGACTTCAGATTGGTTGGTGCTCCTGACAGGCCGCGGATCCGGTTCTTAAAGGAGGACGTAGGCGGCAGGCCAATTTTCGTTTCCGAACTTCCTCCGGATCCAGACGCGTCGTTTGCGGAACAAATGCCCATCATCAGAAGGGACGGTAGTCTTTTCACGTTTTATCGGGCCAAAAAGGGGCAAAAGTTCGCAGAGTCGTTCGACGGTGGCCGCACATGGGCACTTGGCGGGTACTACCATATGCAGTTCTCGATAGATACAAAGGCTGTCCTGAAAACGCTTCCTTCGGGAAGAGTTTTGCTTGTAGCAAATGACGTTCAAATGAAAGAACAAAACGGAAAACGCATATACTACTTTGTCGACGAAAACGGTAACGAGCACGAAGTCAAAACCGCTCGAACGCGCATGGCGGCGTATTTGAGCGAGGATGATGCAAGGACCTTTCCCTATAAGCTCCTTCTCTGCGACGACGGTGTCATCAGTTATCCTTCCGTAGCGATCGGCAAACACGGGTATATTTATATCGTGTATGACCAGGGGCGCGGTACCGTGGGGCAACATACGATCTTCCTATCCAAAATTACGGAAACAGATATCCTCGCAGGCAAGCTCGTTAGCCCTGACGGTTTTTTGAACCGGACCGTCAGTCGCCCGAGCGACCACGGGGGTGGGCGCCGCCCGGGCGACCCGATTTAGCTTCGCTTTAGCGCATGCAGAACCAACAGATTCCAGAGGGGACAAAGATTATGTGGCAACAAATCACTTGCGCCGGCAGGAAACTCGCGATGGTGATACTGTTTGGTAGCTTGGCTGGGGTTGAAGGCTCGCTTTACGGCGCACAGCCGATCGAGGTGTACGTTGCCCGCACGGGTGACGACGCCGCGGATGGAAGCCGCGAACGGCCTGTGGCTAGCCTGGTAGGTGCGCGCAATGCGGTGCGACGCCTGCGTGCTGCGGGCGAGACGGGGCCGGTGCGGGTCGTGGTTGCCGACGGCACCTATCCTATGACCGAGCCGCTGGTACTTACGCCTGAGGACGGCGGTACAGCTGATGCACCGGTCCGTTACGAGGCCGCACCGGGGGCAAGGCCGGTGTTCACTGGTGGGCGGAAAATAACCGGCTTTCGGCGTTGGAAGGATGGCATTTGGCTGGCCGAGGTGCCGGAAGTTGCCGCCGGGAAATGGTACTTCGAGCAGCTTTGGGTGAACGGCCGCCGTGCCGTGCGTGCGCGCACACCAAACCGGTTTTGGTTTTATGTGCTGGACGTTGTCGAGGAACCTGCACCCCCAGGCTCCGGAAAGCAGGCAGTGCAAACGATTTACCTTTTGCGCGAAGATTTCGCGGCGATTGCCCGGCTTTCACCAGAGGAAATTAAGGACGTGAATATTGTGGCTCATCATAACTGGGACATCACGCGGCGGTTCATCGACCGCATTGATCCGGAAAAGTGCGCGATTATTACAAGTGGGCAAAGGATGAAGCACTGGAATCCCATTCGTCGGTACTCGACCTTGATCGTCGAGAATTTCCTGGATGCGTTGGACGAACCCGGTGAATGGTTCCTGGCCCGTGATGGCAAGCTCTATTACAAGCCGCGACCAGGTGAAGATATGACCAAAGCCGAGGTCGTTGCGCCGGTCGCTGAAAAGTTCATCATGATTCAGGGGGCTCCGGAAAACGGGAAGTTCGTGGAGCACATAACCTTCAGGGGGCTTACGTTCCATCACGCCCAGTGGCTAACACCGGCCGGCGGCTTCGAGCCGCACCAGGCCGCAGCGACGATCGATGCAGTTGTCCAACTAGACGGAGCGCGGCATGTTGTGCTAGAAGACTGTGAGATCGGGCACGTGGGTACTTATGTTGTTTGGTTTCGGAAGGGGTGCACGGATTGTGCGATCCGCCGGTGTTACTTGTTTGACTTCGGCGCTGGCGGCGTACGCATCGGGGAAATGACGCTTCCGAGTACGGAGGCAGAGGCAACCGCGCGAAATGTTGTGGATAACTGTATCATTCGCCAGGGAGGTCGCATTTTCCCCTGTGCTGTCGGTATTTGGGTCGGACAAAGCGGCGAGAATCGGATCACCCACAACGAGATTGCCGACCTGTTTTACACTGGGATCTCCGTGGGTTGGCGGTGGGGTTACGGCCCGAGCGCTGCCAAACGCAATTTGATCGCGCACAACCACGTGCACCATCTGGGTTGGGGGCTGCTTAGCGACATGGGTGGGATTTACACGCTCGGTCCGTCCGAGGGAACGGTCGTCTCTGGCAATGTCTTTCACGACATTTACTGCTATTCCTACGGCGGTTGGGGAATGTATACTGATGAGGGCAGTAGTGGTATCCTGTTCGAAAACAACCTGGTCTATAACACCACGGATGGTAGTTTTCACCAACATTACGGCAAAGAGAATATCATCCGCAACAACATTCTCGTCAATTCTCAGAGGCATCAGATCCAGCTGACGCGTGCGGAAGACCATCTTTCCTTCACCTTTGAGAACAACATCATCTACTGGACGACCGGGCCAGCACTGGCAGGCGCATGGGACAGAGCCAAGGTGATCTCTCGAAACAACTGCTGGTGGAACGCAGCAGGCCAACCGGTGACGTTCCTCGGCAAATCGCTGACCGAATGGCAGAAGCTCGGTCGGGAGGAAGGATCGATCGTTGCCGACCCTCTTTTCGTGGATGTTGGCCGAGGCGATTTTCGTCTCAAGCCTGAGTCGCCCGCTCTGAAGATTGGCTTCAAGCCGTTCGACTGGACCAAGGCTGGCGTCTATGGCGACCCCGAATGGATTGCAAAGGCCAAGGAGGTGAGCTATCCGCCGGTGGAACCTCCGCCCCCAAAACCTGGGGTGGTAGGCAACTTGACATTCGAGTATGACACGCCTGGTCGGCCGCCTCGCGGCTTCGACATCAGTGCGGGAGGAAAACAGGGTCTGGTCGTGGTCACGGAGGAGACCGCCGCCAGCGGAAAACGCAGCCTCAAGGTCACCGACGCGGCGGACCTCAAGCAGAATTGGCTACCGCTCGTCGTTTTTCCAACCCACATCGAAAAGGGAATCGCGCGGAGTAGTGTTGGCCTGCGCGTGGAAAAAGCCTCTCATGTCATATACGAGTGGCGCGACAACACAGGCGGAGGTACGGGACCGAGCCTAAGAATTCAGGACCTAAAGCTTCGCTTACCCAATGGTGCTACGATGGCGATTCCCGAAAATCAGTGGGTACGGCTAGAAATCGAATGCGCTCTCGGATCCCAAAGTACCGGCACATGGACACTTGTGGTGAGAATTCCAGACCAAGCACCTCGGACATTCACCGATCTTCCTTTGAGAAGCGCGGAGTTTAGGACCCTTACATGGGCAGGCTTCCTTAGCGACGCAAGGAGCACGACGTCGTATTACCTCGACAACTTTACGCTCGATGTTCACCCCGTGGGGACTGCCATTCTCGTGGGCGAAAAGCCGTGATAACTGGAGAAGCACCAATCGCATGTCTTTCCGATTCGTTTTCCCAATGCCGGGACCGGATGAAGTGAGCATCAACATGAAATGGGCGACAATATGAAAGGTGACAAGCGAAGTAAGAGAAGCTATCTCGTGACTCGCCGCGATGCATTACGAGTTGGCGTCGCATCGTTCTTGGGCGCGACGCTATTACGAACCACGCGAGCGGCAGAGCTCAGTGGGCACGCCGTGGACCCGGTGGGACCGAAATGGAGCTGGGGGCTGCCCGTGTACCAAATTGCCGTGCGTTACTACAACGAGATCGGCGGGTTCAAAGAAATCGAAAAGGATATTCCGCGGCTCAAATCGCTCCATGTGGGCATTATCTACCTCATGCCGGTACACCCGTGTTCCGACGACATGAGCCGGGACGCCCAGATGCGCTGCAACAACTACCAAACGTTCGACTACCGTGCTGTGAACCCGGCCATGGGCACCTTGCAGGACTATAAGGATCTTGTCAAAGCCTTGCATGCAAACGGCATGTATGTGATCCAGGACTTCGTCCCGCGGCACATGCACCCCCGAAACAACATGCTGCAGCGACACCCGGACTGGGCCAAGGGACTAAGCTGGGGGCTGCCGGCCTGGAACTATGATAATCCCGATGCGCGCCGATATATGCTCGAGTCGCTCAAGTACTGGATCCAGGAAGTGGACATCGATGGCTACCGCATTGACGTCGCCGGCATGGACCCGCTTCCGGAAGTGTTTCGCGAATTCATTCCGGAACTCAAAAAGGTAAAAGCGGATATCTTCATGTTGGCCGAGGCTGAGGGGCCACAATTCCACCCGCTCTACGACATGACGTACGACTGGCGCAACCTCAAAACAATGATCGTGGACATTGTTCAAAAGGGTGGGCCCGCTTCGCTCATCCACGAAAATATCCTTCGGGATCTGTCCGAGTATCCGGAGGGTGCTCTGAGAATGCGTCACCTCGACAATCACGACTTGAACGTGGGTATGGCGCCATGGGGAAAAATCCCCGCCAACATGGATGAACGATACGGCGGGGGACAGAAGGCCTTTGCTGTACTGGTGGCCACGCTCCCAGGGAAGTGGATGTATTTCATGGGTAACGAGATAAACAATCCGCGGCGTATTCCGCATGCCTGGGGCAAGGAGTACGATTATATCCGCTGGGAGGAGAACCCTGAATTCACCACACTCTACAGAACTTTGGGTGCGGTTCACCGCTACAACCCCGCAGTTTGGGGCGGGAGTTATCGCTACCTGAACACAACTCGCAACGATCGCCTGTTCGTCATGGAGCGGAGGAGAGGGGAGAACGTCGTTTTCGTAGTTGTGAACCTCTCGCGATCACGAACCGTGGGAAAAATATTGGACCCGCTCCCGGAAGGCGAGTTCACCGAGGTATTTACAAATGAGACAGGACGGCTTTCCAGAGATGTGGAACTGCCAGCCTGGGGTTACCAGGTGTACGTAAAAGGCACGCCGCCTTCGACCAAGCGCTGAATCGTCAATCTCCGGTGACAACATTATTACGAAAAACGATTATCATGGTTTCTCACGCTAGATCATAAACACTGTGTCTGCTGGACGACTCCAATATTACTCGCTTGCCGGACATAGGATCATCACAGTAAATAGTGAAACAACCAATAGGGAAACCGCCTTGATAGCAAGGAATGCAAAAACCGAAGTGTAACCCTCACCAAAAGTTCCCTAAACTAGGTACCGGGGGTTTCCAGATGAAAAGAACAACCATGAAACTGACACTCACATTCCTAACCGCCCTGGTGTATGTATCGCTGGCCGTGCCCGGGTGGACCGCTGCGCAAGACTTGCCCACCCAGGGCACGCGCGCGGCGCGTTGCAGCGGCGATTGTTCCGCTTGATAGGCCTGTGATGGCGGGAAAGCCTGTCACCTTCAGGCTCCGCGGTGATGGGCGCAATTATCGCTGGGATTTGGGCGAGGGGACCACAGCTAACGGCACATCGGTGACCCACACGTACCAGAACCTGGGGATTTATCGCGTCGTCGTCGGATCCAAGGTAGGCGACACATTCAACGAGCTATCCTCCGCCATTGCGCGCGTTCACACGCCGGAGACCGTGCACCTGCCGCAGGTTATTCTCGATACCGATGCCCGCAACGAAGTCGATGAGCAGCATTACATCGCTTTACGGGCTGTTCAGTAACCTTGACATCCTGGGCATCAATAGCATCCATTACGGCCCCCATCGTGTGAATCACGGAGGTTTGTTCCAGGAGGACATCAACTACGGCGAGATTCATTTTATCCTCCAGCTTGCCCGCAACAGTGGTCTGCTGAAGCATCGCCCTGAGAATCTTGTGCCTCGGGTCTTCCACGGTGCTAGAGAGCCGCTTGAAGTTCCTGCCAGCGGCAGGTGGGAGGATACGCGGCCGGTCAGAAGCGAAGCCAGCGAGGCGATTCTTGCGGCCGCCCGGGGGCTTCGCCCGACAATCCCATTTGGGTTCTGCCAGTCGGACCATGCACGAACGTGGCCAGTGCGATTCTTCAAGCACGGGAAGAAGGGTTGGACCTGAAGAACCGGATCAAAGTTGGCTGGCTAGGGGGGCGGTCCGGAGCATGTGCACGTCAAAAGTTTCCACGGATCGAACGATCCCTGGTGGGTGTATGTGACGGCCCAAAGCGGTGTGGAGTTCTGGATTATTCTCGAGCGGCCGACCGGCGACAGCCTTGGCATGGACAAGCGACTGGAGTCCGATCTTTATCCCCGCAACTCGTTGGGTGGATATTTGAAAGCCATCACGCCGGACTACTCCAAATCGCTTTTCGACGTGACAACGGTGGCCATGGTCATCGGCAAACATCTGGGCAAGGATTGGTTGACGGTCGTTGAGCCTTCGGTTGTGCTCGGTCCGGATCAGGATGATCGGTGGAAAAAAGTGGAATCGCCGACGAACGGTTTCATTGTTCGCGATATCGACGAGCAAGCGATGAAAGCTGATTGTTTCAATACCCTAAACGGTAAACTGAGCGCTCTACCCCCAAAGAAATAGTAACAACACGGCAAAAAAGGGAGCTTAATACCGTGCGGAAGGGAGGAGGTTCTATGTCAAAGCAAGTTCAGTTCATTCGTCGGCGAGTCGCCATTTTGACGGTTTTCGTTGTCACCGTCGGTGTCCAGGCGGGACGCGCACACGCTGCGGATTGGCCGCAGTTTCGCGGGCCGAATCGTGACGGCAAGTCCCCCGAGACTGGACTACTGAAGCAGTGGCCCGCAGGCGGACCGCGGCTGATACGCACCATTCGCGGCTTTGGCCACAGGTATTCGTCTCCAGTGATTGTGCAGGGGAGAATCTACATCACGGGCAAGGTGAAGGATTATTTGAAGATTCTTTGTTTCGACTTGTCGGGAAACAAAATCTGGGAAACAACGCATGGGCGCGCCTATGACGGGGAGACGGCACCGCATTCACCCTGCCCTGGTGTCCGCAGCACTCCCACGGTCCACGAAGACATGCTCTTTCTTCTCGGCTGTTTAGGAAAGCTAGCAGCTTACCGAATTAGCGACGGTAAGCAGATTTGGTCCATGGATCTGGTGGCTGATTTGGGCGGGCGTATCCCGCCGTGGGGTTATGCAGAATCGGTTTTAGTGGACGGTGATAAGGTGATCTGCACGCCCGGTAGTTAGAAGGCTGGTACATTCGCGGCACTGGATAAGAGAACAGGCCGTCTTTTATGGCAAAGCACGGAGGTAACAGAGCGCGCTGAGTACGCCTCGCCTATTGTGCGGAGGTGGGCACATGGAAATGGCGAAGTGCCTCGAACCATCCTGGGCTGAATGGTCATTCGGGGAGCTTTGAGGTCAAGCCCTCGAATCTGCCGGGCAAGCTGCGCAAACATCCGACCGACCCCCGCCAATTTGCCTACGATAACGGCGAATGGTTCCTCCATATTGGCGACACTGCCTACCGGTATGTAGCAGCTTCGGAACCACTTTGGCAGCAATACATCGACGAGGCGGCACAGGTGGGATTCACGAAGATTCGCACCTGGTTTAGCAGCGACCGGCACGATATCAGCGCGCTTTTTACGCGAGACCGTCAAGGCCTGAACCTGGGTTATTGGGACGAAATAGAACGGCGACTGATCTACGCGCTCGAGAAGTATCCGTACATTTAGTTTCAGTTGATTCCTTACGGCGAGGATTGGCCTGAGCTTCGCCGTTATGTCGAAGGTGACCGGGCTGCACAGTTGGTGGCCCGATACGCCCAGGCGCGATTCTCAGCTCTTCCCAATGTCTACTGGTGTATCTCCAATGACGGCGACATTTCGCCGGTGCCGGGGAGGCGCAACGTCGATCCTCCCACTATTAACCAGATCGGTCGCGACATGCGGCGTCGGGAAGCGTGGGGTACGTTGTTGACGAACCATCAGCGGCGACTCCAGGGCTACTCGTTCGTAGATGCTGAGTGGTCGGATATCATCACGCTCCAAGACCGCGACCAGGTGGCCGGGGCTATCGTGCTTCAATACCGGAAGCTGGGGAGTGATCCGGTCGTTCTCGACGAAGATCGGTATGGGAACTACATTTCGCCTGCTCATGATCGGTATTATTTTCGCCGCCTGATGTGGGCGAACCTCCTGAGCGGAGGCCATGCCACCTACGGGGGTTTGAATACCTACGAGCCGTTCGAGGGGGCGAAGGGCATTCGGGGAATCCACGGCTACTTAACCGCGGTGCGGGATGGGCGACTGGACGACGGCGCGGCCGATTTTAAGCATATCCGCCGATTCTTCGAAGAGGCCAAGCTAACGCTCGTGGGACTCGAGCCAAACGACCCCATGGGCGCTAACGACGGCCATGCGGTCAAGGTGATCGCTGGCGAGAAGACGATCATCGCCTATCTCCAAAATTCGGACTCGCGGATAGCGGAAACGGCCGATGTGAGGGAAACTCCGGCCACAGGTCGTCTGCACCTGCCGCCGGGTGAGTGGCGTATCCGCTGGTACGATCCTCGAACAGGACAATGGCATAGCAATCCGAATGGCTCGCAGATTTCGGGCGGGTTTACCCGCGATTTCGAGGCACCGTTTTCTGGGGATGCTGTCCTGCTGTTGACATTGCCATAGCCATTGCCCTCGACCGAGAAAAGCATTTTTTCGCCAATGCCACGAGCTTTGTCGCTTTGTTGACCGTCGGTCTGAACCTTCTATAGGGTGTATCTAGGGAGCGGGCGGTGGCGGGCTTTTATTTCTTGGGACCCTAGTTCTATCGATGTGGGCAGCGAAACGATGCGGCATTTACGTGAGTCTTCTGGAGTAGGAGTGACTGCCCAGTACCGCGCAATTTTCCGATAGCACTTTATGCGCACATGCTTACGGCTTTCCCGAAGACCAAAGTCTGATCCACCGGGCGCGATACGCTGATCGGGTGCTTCCGATGCTTAAAGACCTCGGACGGAGCGTTGCTTTCGCATAGGGCTTCCACGAGCAGAAAAACGCGCGGTTTTGGAAGCCACGACGCGGAGGTTTAGGTGACACGGGAGGAAGGACCCTGTTAGAATTGGGACAAAACCATGACAAAGCCTCAATCGAGAAGAGAGTTTTGCAGTGCTGCTGTTGGAGTGGGCGCTGCCGGGGTTTGGGGGATGAATTTGTGTTTTCGGGCAGCGGAACTCCAGCCGGCGTATTCCCTTCCCCAGCATCTTCCCCGGAAGCTTGCAGTGTGTTCTTCGCAATGGCCGTGGTTCACCCATTCGGGTGCG
>Ga0272449_1001480_pt1 | contig 23969 bp, 19 predicted proteins | sample YNPCB0241_FD_198679 | JGI IMG/M metagenome (GOLD analysis project Ga0272449, IMG submission 198679) | Hot spring sediment microbial communities from Yellowstone National Park, WY, United States - YNP-CB-024-1 | ecosystem: Environmental > Aquatic > Thermal springs > Hot (42-90C) > Sediment... | reverse complement strand
AGAAACTAAAAATATTTCTGGATAATAAACAAATCGAAGAATTTGACTATAAATTGCCAAAATGTAAACGATGTATCTGAACATCTCAGCACTAGAAATAGTGTAAACGATGTTCATGTATTTATCATTTAGGTCATAAAAACCTTCATTAGTATCAGGGGTTTCAGGGTCATCCGCAGAACCGCGAGCATAAATAACCCCAAATTCTTCAATCACCTTTTTATTAACCTTTAAATTTGCTTCTATTAAATATGCTTTTCCTCTCAGATCAATTGAAGAATAATCTTTTCCAAACTGAAATACACCTATTCCATTCAATTTAATCGGAAAGAAACGAGTTTCCAAATTCCCTCCCAACTTTCCCCCTATTGTATATCCCCACTTACCTGTATCTAATGCTAAAAAAAAGATATTATGTATAATCGTAGATGTAGATTGATAAACACCTCCCCATAATCTTATATCAGAATTACCAGCAGAAATTCCCGCTTCCTGTAATGTAGAACCAAAAAAGAATATATTATAATTTGGAGGTTTCCATTTTACTGTATCACCTACAAAAAACAGTACAGGATTCTTTTCTCCCACCATATTATATTCAGGATCATAATCATATAAAGATTCCAAATCATCTAATCCAACAGGCATTCTTCCAAGATAAAGTTTTCCCTTATTTCCTATTTCTAAAAATGCTTGATTAATTACAATATTTTTTTCTGCATTTTCTAATGTTTCTCCTCCCATTCCACCAACAGATGAAATTCCTTCCTGTCCCCAAGATCTATTGTATTTCTGTAAAACACAATTATATTTAATAGAAGTATCATTGCCTTTCACTATATCGCCTGATAAGAGTAATCTTGTTCTAAACATCGTATGTTCATCTAAATCATCACTATTATTATTTAGGTCAGATGCATTATTTATATGTTCATATCTTAATCTGATATCACCATCTAAATTTAAAGAAAGGGATTTTCCTAAAATTATTTCTGCTTTATTAGAAACAGGTTTAATATCTGATACCTGCGTTTTCTGTTGTTTAGTTTCTTCCTTCGTGTTTTTCTTTCCCTTATCCTTATCATAACAAAAAAACAAATGGTTTTAGGATTATTCCGCTTACTAATATTACAAAAATAAAAATTTGCTTAATCCAAATATTTATCATTTTACTTCCATTTCTTTGGATAATTTTATGTAAGTTTAAAATATATACCATATCCAAAATATAAAAACCAGTACCCATAATCTATTTCTTGAGATGATTTGCTTCCTAAATAGTTATTAACCTTTGCCTTAACACTTCTATATTTACCTCCAATAATAAAATACGAATTAGGAGGTTCCAAAAGATCCACAGAAAATGTTAAAGAAATGTTATATCCCCATTTCCATAAATCTCTGGATTCATAATACTTTCCACCATTATTTAAAGGGGCTGTAATTTTTTCCTTTATATTCATAAATGTCGGACCAAAACCAAAATTAATCCTATTTCCTAATAAATTGTATCCAAAACTTATATCTATGGGAAATAAACTAAGATTAGCATCAGCACCATAGTAAGATATACTCCTATTTGTAGTAGTATCAAGCACTATTGTAGTTAATGCAATATCAACTCCATTTTCTCTAAGTTTTCTACCAATATATCCCGGAACATCTTCTTCGGCAAAAATATCATCTTTTTTTTCCTTATGGTGCATCCACATAGAAGAAATTGAAAAATTAATTTTATTAGAAGCAAATAAAGATAGTGTCGTTTCCGGAATATAGATATGTAGCCAATCCCAACTATCGTTATGCTTCAGCCAAAATTTTGAATCTATAGCTCCACCTATTGCAGTGGGCCACGGAGAAAAAAAGAATTGAAACTTAAAGACAATAATCTTGAATTATTTTTTTTACTTTCCATTTCACTTTTTAATTTCCTTGGTATTGGTACCCCCGTAATATTAGAAAGATTATTCTCATTTAAATGATAAATTTTAGCAGTTTTATCTTCAAACATCAAATATATATCATTCTTATTACTTATCCTTACCGTATTAATTTCTTCATCAAATTCTTTGATTTCATAAAATTTATATGTGTTTGTATCTTGTTTTAATACATAAAGTTCTTTTTTATTAGAAGATAAAGCACATAAACCGTTATCATTTACATCAAAATCTTTAATAGTTTCAATCATCTCAAACTCTAAATTTCCATCCAATGAATATATATGAAATTTATTATCCAAATTTAAAGTAAATAATTTACCATTCTTTAAAATAAATTTGTTAACTTTTTCTTCTTCTATTCTTTTCTTCTCTATCCACTCATTTGAATTTGGATCCCAACTATAAATTATCATATTATCTGAATTTGCTATAACAATATTATCTTTATCAATTCCCCATTGCTTCCCTTTTTCCAATTCAGCAATTTTTTTCCAACCATTTACTTCATAAACTACAACTGTAAAATCGCTTTTAAACCCAACCAACCATTTATTAAAAATATTTGCTGATACTTCAGGAATAGTAATAATTAATTTTTTTTCAGGAATTGAATATATTGTAGTATAATAGCTCTCAATATCTTGTTGTTCAACTGCGAGATAATTATTATCTGGACTTATACTAACCCCAACAACAGGAATACTTGTTTCCATTACAATCCACTGTTGCTCTCCCGGAGGCGTAATTTTCTCACAAACTACAACCACTTCTCCAATATCTTTTTCCACTGCATAAACTATCCTCCTTTCATCTTCTGATATATCAAAAGCAAATTTTCTTTTTCGATTATCATAAAACGGAAATTTATCTTCAGGTTGTACTGGCATGAAACATTCATTTCCTAAATCATCAAAACATAATATTTTTTGGAAATTCTCTTCTCCATTTGTATAAGTAATAAGTTTTCCTCCTGTTGAAGAAAAATAAGTGCCATAAATAAACCAACCACTTACAAAAGAATTAGCAAGTTGATAATATTTTTCACCAATTGTAAATTCATTATAATAATATTCTTTTTTTACTTTCCCATTTCGGATAATAGTCAGGCGATTTGGTAAGTTAACTTTATCACTTATATTATATGCTCGTAACCTACCATCATCTAACAAGTATATCCAACCCATCACTCCCTTTTTAGGTGAGTAAGATTCTAAAATTAATATCTGTGAATAACTTAATCTGGTAGAATTACTTAATCTGGTAATTTCATCTCCTTGATAATTAAAAAGAGAGATACCATAAGAGGAATGAATAACAATATAATTTTCTGATGCATTTAAGATTTTAAAATCAAATGTTTTTTTAGATTTTAGTTTTTCTACTAATTTATGAGAATCATTATAAGTATAAATTACAAAGGACTTACTATTACCTTCACTATCCTCTGTTTCCAAATATATTTTTCCATTTTCATCAGTCCAATAGGTAATAATGTTTGGAATATTAGCCAACAACTTTCCATCCATATTTATTAAAAATCCATTATTGTTAGCAAATTGAATAAATAAAACATTATTTTTCCAATCAACTAAAATATCTTCAACTTTTATTTCTTCTTGTTCTGCCATTGCTGTAAAACTATCTTGGGATATATCATAATTCCATTTTTTAGGTAACGGAGGAAATCCAGGAATATCAAGAATAAATTCTTTTTCTTTTTTAAATCCTGATTCATTTAATGAAAATATTTTAATCTTATTATCTGAAGTTAAAAATAAAAATTTTTGACCATCGGGAGAAATTTTAGATTTAATTATATTTTCACCTTTATTTATCTTTCCTTGAGATTTTATTTTAAACTCATTATCCAGAATAAATATTCCTATTTCATTATCATCATTGCTAAATGCTAAAATATGACTTTCACTGTTATAAACTGCATCCTGTATTTTTGTGGTATATTCAAAAACCCTAATTTGTGAGTTTAACCTTGCAGTTTTTTCGATATCTAAAATTACAAGCGTCTCATCTCTTTCTTTAAGGATAAGATATTTACCATTATTACTGAAGTTTAAAAAATCTAAATCTTTGAGATAAAAAATATATTTTTTATCTTCAAGGTCATAAATTGAAATTTTATTTGGCTGAATTACTGCTAAAATTTTTCCATTTGATGACACTTTTAATTTTTTTATAAGACCATTTGAAATCGTGCCTTTGAAATCCAAAATTTTAGAAGGAGCCTCTTGAACAGACTTATCTGTGACAGAAGACATAACAATATCATATTTTGGGTTCAACTTTATACCACTTTTATTCAAATAAATATTCCCGGTTACATTGTTATAAATCCATGTTGTTGAGTTATCAATATCACTCTCAGTAATATCAGTTTCAGGGGTGGGGTCCAATTTCCATGTGTTTTTTCCTTCGCCCGCCCAATTTCTATCTCCAAGATTTACCGTTGGAATTTTCTCAATATATCTCGGAACAAGTTCATCAAGTGTCTCAGGAAAAATGCTTTCATTATCGCCATAATAAGTTGTAAGAGCATTACAAAGAATAGTCCATTTCTGTGTTACTATTTCCCTGTCTTCTGAATAAAGATTTGAGAATAGGAATAAGGAAGCAAATAAAAAAATTTTAAATTTTACCATAGACTCTCCTTATTTTTTTACTTATATAATCTTTTTATCATTTTTTTTGAGTCAATCTTTTTCTGGGATTATTAAAATAACGCCTGTTGCTTTCACCATTGCTTCTAAATTTACATCTGTTTCCTTCGTCATAGTTTTCATTCTTTGTAAGAAGTTTAATTAAAAGTATCGCTTTATTATAATTCTCGCTTTAATCTCAAACTGCCTTTATTATAATATGGATGCTGGATTAACTTTCATCATTATAAAAACCGCCAACTTAAAAATTTACCTAATCCAGCCGATCGTCTCTATTAAGTAAATTTTTTAAATAAAAACTGCTAACAATTATCTGAATTCAAACCAAACCGAACATCTTTTCAAGATCTAACTTATTATCTATATCCTTAACAATTGCAAATCTGACATATTTTCTTAAATCATAGTAATCAATTAGAGATTCTACCTCATTTTTACACAGATACGGATATACCAGAACGCTTTTCTGAATCTCATAAAATCCAAGCAACTGTAAATGTTTTCTGAATAAGTTTCTTATTTTTTTAAGATTTTCAGGTATATCAAAAAACACCATCAACCATTCTCCACTATATTTTCTGTTTTTTATTTTTAGATTGTAAACGGAGTACTCTTTTAATATTTTTCTACCTTTTAGGGTTAAATGATATTTAACAAAATTTCGTTTTTTAACTTTTTCTATTAACCTGTTTCGATAAAGTTTTCTTATTTCATTGTGTATGATATCTTCTTTTACATTTTTCAGATCGTCAATAAGGTTAGAAATTATACCTGTCCTTGCATAAGGTCCTCTTGAAAAAGTAATTAAAGATTTTTCTACAAGTTCCAGTATCTTGAATGAGATAATATTCAGACGAATCTTTTTCATTGACTTAAAAACATTATATCAATTTTTAACATAATAAAAACGATCGGTTTTATTAAGTAAATTTTGAAAAGGATAATAAAACTTTCAAATTTACCTGTAAAAAGATAAATGTTTTGAAATAATAAGATATAAAAAAATTTTAAAATTATGATTTAGATTCTTGCGAATCTGTCTTTATCTTTGATGCTGTATAGGTCCACAATATACTCAAAAAGGAGATCACTATGGCAAGAGATGAAATATATGATAACAAAAACAGATTAAGAACTGAAAGAATACCTGAAGTAATTGCTTTTGAGGACCTATAGATAAATGCATCAACAAACTGTTTCACCCTATATCTTGTATCGTATGAAAAAGGAATATAGAGAATCTCCTTTGAAGCCCTGTATATAGAGTAATCAAATGACTTAAAAAGCATAAACAAGACCGAGGATGTTAAAAGCGAAGGTTTTATATAGCAATAGAGGGAGGTTAATAAATGGATTGATGGAATTGAAACAAGAACATATTTTATTTTAAATCTTTTAAGTACATAAGGGGTTATGAGAAACTGCATTGTAAAAGATATAATGTTTACCCTCATCCAGAAACTTCCAAGATATGCTGTTCTTATATCTGTATCACTCATTTCTCTTTTTACAAAATGAGAAAAGTTTATATCAGCAAGAGTTGATACAGATTGAGCAATAAAAACTATGAATGCAATAAAAAGAACAGTTCGGTTTTCTTTTAAAATTGAAAGATGTATATGTCCCTTCTTGCCTCCTTTTTCATCCTCATCTACTTGAGGTTCTCCTGTTATTCTATATGCATATCTAAAGAAAACATATGCAGGGATAAGTAAAACTGCTGAAAGAAGAATAAGAAATTCACTCCCTGTGATTTTTGCAAACCTAAATACTGCATATCCACCACTAAGGCTGCCTAAAGCTCCAAGTCCTGCAAGAGGACCATTGATAACCTTTGCCTCATCTGCCTTTAGAATACTGTTTATATAGGACCAGTACATCTCGGAAAGAATAACCACATAAGATTCCTTAAAAACAAGTGTAAAAAAAATAAAGAAGGTTATCTTTAAATTGGTAAAAAAATAGAGAATAAACATCGAGAAAAAAGAAAAGATAAAATATGCACTCATTGCAAACATTGCCCCGTATCTTGAAAGAATAACTCCATAAAGATATATAAGAAAGAAAAGAAAAAAAGGTGTTAGAAATAAGGCATATGTCTTATCCACAGCAGAAAATCTTGACAAGAAAATTGACTCAGAACTTGATCTGATAAACTCATACCCCATAAAACAAAACATCGCAGAAAGCCCTGTAAGAAATGAAGCTGAACCATATATTTTACCTCTCTCGGTTTTAAGGTAATTTAAAATTGACATCGATTAATATTTGAATTTGCCAGATTCGTAAATTGTAATCGTTTTCCCGTTTTTAAGTTTCGCGCTAACTACCTTGTCTTCAGTGTTTATCAGATCCCAATGGATTGCTGAATCATTAAATCCAAGTTTCTTTTCCATTGCCTTTGTAAGTTTCCCTACATCACCAGCATATGTATCTCTGTATGACGAACCTATTGCTATATGACAGTTTCCATAATTACCACCATAGTTTTCATCAAAAAGTATATCAGCCATAAATTTATCAATCCTTGAAAATCTAACATCTGTTAAAGAAAATTCTCCAACTCTTTTTGCTCCTTCATCGGTATTCATTATCTTTACAAGATAATCCTCTCCCTCAGAGGCTTTTATATCAACTGCTTTCCCATCCTTAAATTCAATTCTTATATCCTTTATATAATTTCCACCACGATAAGTCTCAAGATTTGCAAAATAAACACCCTCAGTGTATCTTGCATCAGGCGAAGTAAATATCTCAAATGAAGGTATATTATGACCACTTCCTCCAAGAAATTTTCTTTTCTCACCAAGTTTTATTTTAAGGTCAGTTGATTTAGATCTCACATAAATCACATCTATTGGAAGTGAATTTAGATATTTTTTAATCTCAGAAATATTTTTAAATACATCGTCCCATTTATTAACAGGATCTTTTTCATCAAGAAAACATGCTTTTATAATCTGATTAGTATAATCATTAAGACTTAATTTTGCTTGTTTTGCCAATTCTTGAGTTGGATAAGTGCATAGCGTCCATCCAAAAAGCCCTTTTGCTTCCCTTTCATTCATAATATCCCTTAAAAACTTTCTTGACCTTGCAAAATCTGCTTGTTTTTTAGTATCGGTTCCTTTTAAGTGAGTAAGCGATGATGGTGCATGGATATATATATTTCCATTTAGTTTTGAGTAAAATTCTTTCTCACCAGGAGCAATAAATGATATCTGCTTATCATCTGCAAAAGTAAAAAAACTTTTTTCCATATCGGGTGTTTGCATAAATCTAAAAACTACATTAAATTTTCTCTCAATAAGCTTCTTATAAACTGCTTCTCCAAGTTTTGCCCCTTCAATATCGCATCTTACAAGTATAATATCATATGGTTTTAAATTTTTATTTGCCGTTTTAAGCCCCCATATAAGAACCTCAGCATATTTTTCTATAATTTCACTACTCATCATAACTCCTCCATTAATTTGCACATACAAAACTTTTCATCTGCGAAAAATAATAATCATAAGAAAGATTATCATCAAAAAATTCCATCAAATCCAAATGTCTCTTTTGCTCAAAAATATACTTAACAACCATCATATACTCAAAATCCTTGTATTCCACATTTTGATTTTGATTTGATGAGTTACAAATATCATATCTATCAAATTTTTGAATCTCATCTGAAATATACTTTGAATAACCAATTATTTTCCATTTAGGAATTATAAGATACTCAAGAATTGTTTTTCTATTTAAAAGAAATTCCCTAATAATAACTTCACTAATTTTTTCATTCAAATTTATATCTGCATTTAAAAACTTATTCTTAGAAATTTCAATTGGATATATAACAGAATATCTTCTAAAGGGATTTACCCAGATAAAATCCTTTTTAAAAAATGAAAAAAATTTAAACCAGTTTTCAGATGGAGTTATAAAAATTTTAAATTCAAAATTACAAAAATTTGTTTTAAAACAAAGACCTTCAACAACATCACACAATTTTTTAGCATCAAAGTCCTTACCAGAGTAATAAACCTTTACTTTTCCGCATTCATAGTTTTCTTTAATAAAAAAAGAAGGATTTATTTCAACAAAAAAAATAACAAAAACAATTATAAACAAAAATAAAAAATACCTCATATCACTTTCTTGAAAGATACCATATAATAAGAGCAATTATAAAAGAAACTAATTTTACTTCCCAGTTCTCGGTTATATATTTCTTTATATTTTTCATTATGCTCTCTCAGTTTTTCTAAAAACGCTTCTCTGATACTTTGATTTATAGAGATTTATCAGTTCTTTTTCAAGTAATTCAGGATCAACCTTAACCATCAGATTACCATTCCTTGCAACTGAAATATTTCCAGTTTCTTCCGAAACAACTATCGCAATGGCATCCGTAAGTTCAGTTATACCAATAGCGCTTCTATGTCTCATACCAAAAACTTTTGATATACTTGTATTCTCACTAAGAGGTAATTGACATCCTGCAGCAATCAACCTATTTGTAGATATTATAACAGCACCATCATGAAGAGGAGTATTGTGATGAAATATTGTAAGAAGAAGTTCTTTAGATACCTCGCCGTTTATAACAACTCCCGTCTCAACATAGTCCTTAAGTCCCATATCCTGCTCAAGAACTATAAGCATCCCGAGTTTTTGCTTGCTTGCGGTCTTAATTGCTTCAATTGTGTGAGGTATAAAAGAATACTCAGTGGGAACAAGAATTTTGGTAAACGGATTTGCGCCGAGGTTTGCAAGCGTGTTTCTAATTTCAGGTTGAAAGACCACAATGAGGATGAATATACCGGCAATCCAGAAATGTTCAAGCAGCCAAAATGTTGACCTCAACCCAAAAAACTTGGAAAGAAAGGTTATAATTGCAAGAAGAAGAACACCCCATAAAATCTGAATTGCTTTAGTTCCTTTAAGTATCAAGATAAGACGATAAATTATGTAATAAACTATTAAAATATCAATAACTTCTCTTAGGTAATAGAAAGAATGCCCCATTTTCTAAACCTGATTTATTATCAGTTCAAGTTCATCCCCTGTTATTGTTTCCTTCTCAAGCAACCTTTCAACTATCCTATCCAGAACGGATTTATTCTCAATTATTATATTCTTGGCTTTAAAATAGCAATCACTGATTATCCTTTTAATCTCATCATCAATGCTTTTTGCAGTTTCATTTGAATAGAGATGTTGTTTAACGATATCTCTTCCTAAAAATACTTCTCCCTCATCTTTTTTAAGATAAAGCGGACCTATTTTTTCACTCATTCCAAACTCCATAACCATCTTTTGGGCATAACTCGTTGCTTTGGAAAGGTCATCTACAGCACCTGTGGTAATCTCACCAAATACCGTTTCTTCAGTGGCTCTACCTGCAAGTAGTACAGTTAATTTCGAAAGAATCTCAGACTTTGAGGTAAGATATTTATCTTCCTGAGGAAGTTGCAAAGTATATCCAAGTGCAGGCCCTCGTGGTATTATTGAAATTTTATGAACCGGATCTGTATCCTTAAGTTTCTTTGCAACAAGTGCATGTCCTGCTTCATGATAGGCTATAATCTTCTTCTCTTTCTCAGAAATAATTCTTGTTCTTCTCTGAGGACCGGCAACAGATTTCTCAAGTGCCTCTTCCAGATCGCTAAACTCAACCTCTTTCTTGTTTTTCTTTGCAGCAATTATTGCGGACTCGTTTATGATGTTTGCAAGGTCAGCACCGGTAAAACCTGGGGTTCTTTGAGCAATTATATGAAGGTCAACACTTGGACTTAGCTTTATTTTTCTTGCATGAACCTTAAGTATCTCATATCTTCCTTTTATATCAGGTATCGGAATGTTTACCCTTCTATCAAACCTACCCGGTCTAAGCAATGCAGGATCAAGAACATCTGGTCTGTTTGTTGCCGCTATTAAAATTATGCCTTCCTTAACCTCAAAGCCATCAAGTTCTATCAACAACTGATTTAATGTTTGCTCTCTTTCATCATGCCCACCACCTATACCTGCAAATCTATATCTTCCAACAGCATCAAGTTCATCTATAAATATTATAGCAGGGGCATTTTTTTTAGCCCTTTCAAACAAATCCCTAACCCTTGCAGCTCCAACCCCAACAAACATCTCAACAAATTCAGACCCGCTTGCACTAAAAAAATTTACATCCGCCTCACCCGCAATGGCTCTTGCTAAAAGCGTTTTACCGGTCCCAGGTGCACCATATAACAAAACACCTTTCGGGAGTACACCACCAAGCGTTTTATACTTATCCGGATTTTTAAGATAATCCACAATATCCATTAGTTCCTCTTTAGCCTCATCACAGCCAGCAACATCTTTAAATGTAACTCTATTTTTTTTAGGGTCAATCTGTCTTGCACGGGATCTTGCAAAACTCATCGCCTGCTTTCCTGCGATATTTGCCTGCCTGAAAAATATAAACCACATTGCAAAAATAAACAATAATATCCATCCAATATTCAAGATAATAGATGTGATCCATGATTTATCAGCAACACCTCCATAACTCTCAACACCTGCATTCTCCATATCCTTAATCAAATCAGGGTCATTGATAGGTATTGTTTTAAACTTAACTGTTCTGTTATTTTCCAGCATCTCTCCCCTTATAATATCACCTGCAATGTATACCTTTTTAACCTCCTTACTTTTTAACTTTGATTTAAAATAAGAATATGATATCTCTCTCTCCCTTTCAATCATCAATAGAGAATTATATATACCAGCTATTAAAAGAAATCCAACTATCCATAAAATAAATTGTTTAATTGAATTTGTTTTTCTCATGATACCTCATGCTTTAAAACACCAATATAAGGAAGATTTCTATAATACTCATTATAATCCAGACCATATCCAACAACAAACTTATCAGGAATATTAAAACCAACATACTTCAGATTCACATTTATTTTTCTGCATGAAGGTTTATTAAGAAGAGTGCATACCTCTATGGTTTTTGGTCTTCTTGTTTTTAAAGTTTTGATGAGATAATTTATGGTCAAACCAGTATCAACAATATCCTCAACCACAATTACATCCTTACCATCTATAGGTTGTTTTAGATCAAGAAGTATTCTAACTATACCACTAGACTGCTTCCCATCATATGATGAGATCATCATAAAATCAACATTTGTATCCAATTTAACATTCTTAACAAGATCAGATAAAAATATAAAACACCCTTTCAAGACACCGATAAAAAAAATCTCCTTCCCATGATAATCCCTTGTTATATCAGAGGCTATTTCTCTAACCCGTTTTTCTATTTGCTCTCTTGTTATTAAAATCTCACTTAAATTTTTATGCATATAAATATTTTACCTTTTTTGTAAAACAATACAAAACATGAGAAACCTCAAAGACCCTTGACAAATCAAGTGTTTTGATTATAATATAAAAAAGGAGGTGGTATGAAGGCGATATTTATTCTTCTATCTTTTATATCATCACTTTACTCAATTTCAAATGATTTAAAAATAGATCTGAAAAATTTTAAAGATACAGATATCCCCATACCTACTCCTATGAAGGCAGATGAAACAACATCAAAAGATGTAAATGAATTCTTTAGTTCGCTTGATAAAATCTGGGGTAGTTTTGAGGACCCTAAAGAAAAGATTATTTCAAAATCGATTGAACCAGAGACACAAATTTATAACCTTGACCTAAACTCAATTCTTGACAGATATCTCTACACCCCTATAAAATTTAAAACCTCAAGAGATACAGATGTAATCTTAAGCATATCAAAAGCAGATAACTGTCCCAACGGAAAATCAAACTGCAATGAAAGCGATAAATTTCTTCTTACACTTACATACGCTAACTCGACAATTTTTGTTCCAATAAAAGAAATAATAAACCTTGGTATCTTTATGCACGGATCAAAGACAGTAATAATAGATAATGAATCCTATACCTTAAAAATCTATGGGAACATAAGTGATGTAAATAAAAGCAAAATAGAAATAAGAGGACCAGGTGGAATAGTTTTAAGTAAAGAACTTGGAGAGGTACTTAACATTTTTTCAAGTTTCGGATATAAGGTAACCTTAAGCAAAGAATACCGTATAGTTTATGGCAGAAAAATAATATGGGATTTAAGCAACTTTCGGTTTTCAAATCAGAGAAAAGTTTTTATATTTGAATATCCGATTAATCAGGACTCTGATTACTATGGTGTAGATGAATCTAAGTATAATGGAAAAAGTTTTTATTTTGAAGGGATTGGGAAAAATTATCTATTTAAACTTTCAAATGGTTATCTAATTATAAGCAGAAAATAACGAATAGATGTGTATCTGAAAAGAGCAATTCATTTATTTATTCTTCTTTTGATTTCATAAAGGCATATTCCTGTTGCAATAGATACATTTAAACTATCGAAATTATCTGATTGAGGGATTTTAATTAGTTCATCACAGTGCTGTTTTGTTTTTTCGTGCATTCCTTTATCTTCTGAGCCAACCACAAGCAAAAGAGGAAAATTAAAATTCACAGTCCTTATATCTATCCCATCAATATCTGCTCCATAAACCCAAAATCCTTTACTCTTTAAATAAATTATCGACTGATTTATATTGGTAACCTTCACAAACTTAATTTTCTCAACCGCACCACAGGATATCTTCTCAACCCCAGGTGTTATACTTGCACTTCTATTTTCAGAAAAAACAATGGAGTTTACTCCCATACATACAGCGGTCCTTATAATACTTCCAAAATTACCAGCATCACTAATTCCATCAAGACACAACCATATAAGATTTTTGCTACCAAAATCTTGAGAAATCGCTTCATCAATGGAATAATATTTTACCTCATCAATCTCAACAACAAGATTCTGATGATTTGCCCTTTTTGTAAGTTTATCAAGAAGCTTCTTTGGTGCAAACTGGACTGGAATTTTTTTCTCATTTGCAAGTTTTATCACATCCATAAGTTTTGAGGCGGATGTATTTTCAACTATAACTCTATATATCTTTCTTGAAGAACTCTTAAGTATTTCTGAAACAGTATTTATACCATAAATATATCTCTTCACCCAATCTCCCTATTTCCAAAAGACATACCTATACTTAAAGCACTCTTAACCTCAAATGAATTTCTATCAACCCTTTTCAACTGACCTATTGCATCCTTTAAATCAACATCAACAAAATCCTGTCCTTTTATTGCAACCATTCTTCCAAATCTTCTTTCCTCAACCAGAGATGCTGCCTTTACCCCAAAACAGGTAGAAAGCCATCTATCAAAAGGAGTTGGTGTACCACCCCTTTGAAGATGCCCAAGCACAACAACTCTTGTTTCAAATCCAGTATTTTTCTCTATCAGTTCCGCTATTTTATAAGAAATACCACCCAATCTTATCGGATCAGTGGATTTCTCATCAACCCTACTAATAACTACATTTCCGCTTACATCTTTAACCCCTTCTGCAACAACAACTATTGAAAAGTTTTTTCCTCTCTCTCTTCTTTTCCTCAAATAATCAACAATAGATTTAGTGTCATACTCAATCTCAGGTATAAGAACAAGGTCCCCACCCCCGGCTATAGCCGCCCTTAAAGCAATCCACCCAGCATATCTTCCCATCGTCTCAACTATCAAAACCCTATCATGTGATTCAGCAGTCGTATGAACCCTGTCCACCGCCTCAGTTGCAACAGTAAGCGCTGTATCATAACCAAAGGTGTAGTCGGTAGCAGCAAGGTCATTATCTATTGTTTTTGGCACACCTATAACACCAAGTCCCATCTGATGAATTTTATAACCTATATTTTGCGTTCCATCTCCTCCAATAGTTATCAAACATTCAAGATTATGAGACCTAAATATTTCCTTAACAATATCGCTCAAATCAGCAGGTTTATCCAAACTCCCATACGGACTTAGTGTATATCTGAATGGATTTGCAACATTGCTTGTTCCAAGTATCGTTCCACCTTTCGTTATTATTCCCGAAACAATCTTATCATCAATCTCAATAAAATCATTCTCCACAAACCCTTTAAAACCATCTTTAAAACCTATAATCTTATATCCTTTTCTTAAAAGCGATTTTGAAACAGATCTTATAACAGCATTTAGACCAGGGCAATCTCCTCCACCTGTTAAAATACCAATCTTTTTCACAAAATCCTCCTTAAATAATCTCTAAAATATCCGAAAAGTTTGATTTAGATAAAAATAATACTTTCTTCTCGATATTTAGAGATGATATACAATAATATCGATACCACATACATCGGATTTACAAGCCTAAAATAATCATAGTCATAATGTATCTGATAACCATCCTTAGAATTTGGATCAAGATAAAGAAAACCAATTCTTTTTTCATTCTCTACATACAAACTGTAATAGCATCTCAAGTTCATTAACTTATTACCAAACAATTTAACAAAAAACCATATTAAGGGATAATCATCTTTAATAACCATAATCTCCCTATCATCCTCATCATAACACACCCACATTCTTCTTAAAAAACTCCCTTTTCTTAAAACCTTCATAACAGTTATATCCTTGGAATTCTTAATCACTAAACAACCCTTTTCATTCATAGTTTTAGTGATCAGATTTGTCTGTGAATCCATAATAACAAGCACCTCTTTTTCTTTATGTTTTAAATACAACCCATATAAAATTAATACGAGAAAAGGAAGTTCAATAAAGGAGAGAATATAACCTCCAAAAGGAAGCGATAGAACAAGCAAAGCAAAAAAGTCCCTTTTAATAAATTCAGAAAGACTCCACATCAAATGTATAAATATCACTGCTCCAACTCCAATATTATAAAAACTCCTATAGGAGTGATTGAAATGAGATGATAAAAACTGATTGGTTCTGGTAATTATCTGATACAAGGTCTCCTTGAGCATGCGAACTCTTGTTATCATTATAGGAAAAACGAAATCTGGAGGCATATCTTTGGGATAGGGCTTTGCTTTAGGATTAGAATAAGCGGAAAACTTTGCCTTTAAAATTACCGCAACCACAAGATAAATAGCAATCACAAAAAGTGTTAAATACTTATTTATCGGTTTTCTTTTAATCAAAGGTTTTTTACCTCTGGAACTTTCAACAAAAGCAGAAATCCAATTTTTTCTCTCCTCTTTTAAATTTTGAGTAAATTCCATCTCACTTTCTTCAACAGATGTTATAACTGATACCTCTTTATAAGTAGGTGGTGACGAAGAAACAGTGGGAGTTGAAACACTTTTGCTTTCTACAGTTTCAGTTGAATCCCTAACGGATATGAAACCAACTCTTATCTCCTCTTCTTTTTTGGCAATTACCTTTGGTTTTGGTTTAGGTCTAGGTTTAGCTATAGGAATTTCAATCTTTTCTCCCTCCTTTCTAAATTTGTAAATTAGATTTTTGAAACTCTCCTCAGATACACCTGAACATATTAGACTGTAACTTACTCCTCCATATGTGAAAAGACTAACTATATTTATCTTACTGTCTGTATAGTAAAAATAGTACGCCTTAGATGTTCCATGAATAGATGCAGTTTTAATTTCTGACGGTTTTAAACCTTTGCTAAAAAGTGATTCCTTTTGTTTGGAAATCATTGAGTTTAGATAAAAATCCGATAACTCATCTTCCATTTTTAAAAACTCAATATATGATGTATTTTTTTCTATCTTGAAAACTGAACTTGGATCGCTACCTTTGGTCTGTTTCCATCCATCTTCATAATCAAAAACAAAACCATTAAATTTATATTCGAAACTAAAAAGAATGGATGAGAGCATCGAGATAAAAAAGATTAAAAAATTCATATCTTAAATATATTATATCTTAATTTGGAATTACTTGGTCCCTTATAGAAAGTATTATGGTCTCTCTCCTAAATCTATATCCCCTGGAAAATGAGGAAGGTGTCAACAAAAATGGTGATTTTAAAAGCGTTTTATATATATCCGATCTATTTATTTTTATACGTGATTTTAAGGGATTTCTGATGGAAACCAAATATAGACTATCCATAGCCCAGTAAACAGGCCATATAACGGAAAGTTTGAAATGTATTTCACCGCTTCTGATAGAACTTATAAAATATTCCGATTCATCAAAATAATCAATTGCCATAAGTATCATGGAATTTATAAATGGTCTAATCTTATCTATATTCTGGGACTTTTTTAGATCCTCTTCTTTTAAACCTACACTCTCTAAATAATCCTTTGGTATATACGACCTTCCAATAGCAAGATCAGAGTAAATATCCTTGAGAATATTTGTTATCTGCAAAGCAATGCCTATCTTATATGCAGAACTAAGAACATTATTTTTGTAAATCTTTGTGTTATATTTCAGATAAACCTTATACCAGTATATTGCTGGCACACCTCCTATAAGTTTTGTATATTTAATAAGTTCATCGGTTGTTCTTAATGAATGTAGCAAACCATCCCCAAATCTTAAAACATCTATCCGCATACCCTCGCTAAGCCCTCTTAAAAGAAAACATAACATAGATATATCGTCAAGTTCTATATCATCAACGAAGTCATCTATAATCTGAGGCAGTTTATATACTAATTCTGCCTCACTACCCAAAAAATTCGGATAAAAAATTTTTGTAAATTTTTCTATATCCTTTTTAAATCTATAAAAACCAGGGCAGGAGAATAAACTTAGAAAATCCATTTTTAGATTACGGGCGATGGAAGGATTATCCACCACACTATCTATGGCTCTTGCTATCAGATAACCATTCCCAAGCATATATTTAACATATGGAGGAAGTATTCTAAAACTAAAATACATTGTTCTTGATGTATTTTTCAGCAATCTAATATACTCCTTTTTCATCTCATATTTTCCCATATCACCTCACCACATACCCATTATTATCCTCAACAAAAACATAAAAAGGCGAACCAAAAGAAACAAGTCTAACATCATCGGTTTCATAAACAGAACTATTTTTTTCTATATCATCCCACAAGATGCCGCTAGCATTATCTACAAAAAGATAAGGAATTGAAAGCGCCACCATATTATGAAAGAAATGAGTGCCATAAGAAGGTGTTACATAAAAACTACCATATACACCTTCCACTATAACCTTAGCCATTGATATATCATTCCACTTAACAGGAATACCAAGATGTATATCACTTGTCCCCCATCTTCCAGGTCCAATTAAGAGATAGTTTATATTTTTGGATCTGCAGTATTGGTTAATAACTGAAATCTGTTTTGCAATATTAAGAGTATTTAAGTTGGAAAAATTTTCTCTTTTAACATACAAGATATGTTGCAGATTTTTTATAAAAGCATTTCCAACAGCATTTTTGGAATAAATAATGGTTTTTTTATCCTTTAACTCAAAATTTATTTTTTGGGTACAATGAGTTATAGGTAAATATTTAATCTGAAGAAGATACAAATCAACCTCCAAGGTTTTACTGTCAAAATTCAATGCAAATTCTATTTCTACATCATTTCCCATTTCATTCTTACAAATCTCACATATTTCTATTATGGTTTCATTTATTGGAGCAATTTGATTTTTAATCAATGGAAAAAATGTAAGTAAATTACTCCCCCCTTCAATATAGTAATCAACCATTTTATCTTCGGCATGCAGATATGAAGAAAACATTGCTTTCATCTCATCGCTTAAATCCACTCTATCCAGATCAAGTTCTACAATACTTGCCTTATCGTTATAAGAAAGATTAACCCCACTATTTAAGGATATTGCCATAAATTTTTTTTGAGAAGATTTGAATATATCTTCTATAGTGGCAAACTGATGTATATTATCTGGAAAAAGTGGAGAATATCTTAAAAAATATTTTCCTCTTACAACTGCTTCTCCAAGTCCAAGTGCTATATGCATAATTGGCGACGATGGGGTGAGAGGATACACGGGATAAAAATTATACGATTGAGTTATGCCAGATATAAGTGGAAAATAAAAACCGTTGATATACTCTCTTCCAACAACCTGTTGGATTATTACAGACATTTTTTCCTCAGTTGTTATATTAGGATTGGACTTTCTAAACTCATTTGCTTCTTTTGAATACACTGATGCATAAATATACTTTATCATTCTCTCAACATTCTTAAGGTCATCATAGAGTTTCTGATTGTTTCTATACATATAGGTTTTGTATATCCCGGAAAAAGGATAATTTTTTGAATCCTCAAGTAAAGATGAGGAACGCAGTGCAATTGGTCCACGGAATTTTTCAAGTATAACCATCAGATCCTTTAAAACATAATCAGGCAAATTTACATTCTCAAATATTTTTGCAATCTCTTCCTCGGGATAATTATTCAAAAAAGGTGAGAGATTGTTATGCTCAATAAAAAAGTCAAAAACATCGCTTGCAATTACCACCGTAGTTGGGGTCTTTATATTTATGCCGTTTATATTATCCCTCAAGATCCCTTTACCGATAAGATAATCCAGAAAAGCAATACCTCTTGCTTTACCACCAATCGAACCATTACCAATCTTTGTAAATGGCATATCAAGAGTATATTTTTCTCTGCTAAATTTCAATACACTTCCCATCTGCGTCCTATATAAGAACTGATGAATACTCTCAATAAGATATTTTCTCACATCAGAGACCGTCTTAAATTCCTCTATCTTTTTAGGTCTTATTTTATATGCTATATCAAACTCAGTTCTTGCAAGAAGCCATTTTGAAAAATGATTTCTTGAAGCATGATATATTATAGATTCATCCGGTACAATCCTTAAAATTTTAAGCATTGATATTAAATCTGTCGCCCTTGCAATCTCCTTACCCTTTCCGTTATCAAATATAAAATCTCCAAATCCAAAATACCTCTGTATGAAGGATCTCAAATTTTTTGAGAGATCTCCAGAATTTTTATTTAAAAAAGAAGCACCAATTTCTAGAGATATTTTTTCGTATTCCTGATTAGATGACTGAACAAGCACTGGCATATCAGGTATTTTTTGTTTTATTTTTTTTGCAAGCAATAATCCCGCTTTTATATCACCCAAATTTTCCTTTGATGGGTATTCAACATCTGTTATAACACCTAGCATATTGTTATTATACTTTTCAAACACACCCCATGCATCCTCATAGTTTTTCTTGAGTATTATTTTAGGCCTGGCCCTTAATCTCAGAACCTTTCTGCTTATATTTAATTCATCAGACATTACTATATGCATCTGTTTTATAAGTTCGGCGTATATTATTGGAAGATACTTGGAATAAAACTTTATATTATCCTCAACCAGTAACACGAACTGAACACCACATTTTATATCGTTTTCAAAGTTTATTTTGTCCTCAATTAGATTTATTATGGATGAAAATATTCTTGTATCCCCCTGCCATAGGAATATCTCATCTATTTTATTTTTAACATCATCATTAATCAGGTTTATATCATTGATAGAAAATGACAGCAGAACAAAAGGTATCTGAAACTCTTCTTTTATTTTAAATACAAAATCTTTCATATCATAATCACTAAGCCAAGACATTGAAATAACAATATCAAATTTTTCTTTATGAAGTATCTCAAGAGCCTCATGTGGATGATTTGCCCTTCTTATATAGAAATGTTCTCTTCCTGTAAGGTTGTGTTCAAAAAGAACTTCAGAAAGCATCTCATCATCTGCAAACATAAATGAATCATAAAGGGATGCAACAAGAAGAACCTTTTTTATTCTAAAACTCATTAACCTTTCAAAAAACTCGATACTACTTTCTTCCATATGTTTAAATAAAAAAGGGGGCAGTTTGTGCCACCCCCTCAAATCTCAGTTTAAGTTAATTATCAAACAAGTCCTTGAGCCATCATTGCATCAGCAACTTTTAAGAAACCAGCAATGTTTGCTCCAAGCATATAATCGCCTTTTGCACCATATTCCTCACTTGTTTGAAGACAGGTGTTATGAATATTTATCATTATGTTCCTCAAGTGCCTGTCAACCTCTTCTCTTGACCAACTCATTCTTATAGAGTTCTGAGTCATTTCAAGTCCGCTTGTTGCAACACCACCAGCATTTGATGCCTTTCCAGGAGAATAAAGTATTTTTGCTGCTTTAAAAACATCTATTGCACCTGGAGTTGATGGCATGTTTGCACCTTCACAAACACAAATACATCCGTTTTTGACAAGTTCCTTTGCATCATTTTCATCAAGTTCATTTTGAGTTGCGCATGGAAGTGCAACATCAACCTTAACTCCCCATGGTTTCTTTCCCTCAAAAAACTTAGCATTCTTAAACTTCTCAACATACATCTTTGCTTCATCCCTTCCTGATGCTCTCATCTTAAGCATATAATCAATTTTTTCTCCTTTTATTCCATCCTCATCAAGAACAAATCCATCTGGTCCAGATATTGTTACAACCTTTGCACCAAGTTCTGTTGCTTTAAGAGCAGCACCCCATGCAACATTACCAAAACCAGATATAGCAACTCTTTTTCCAGCAAGGCTTGTATTTCTTGTCTTAAGCATCTCTTCTGTAAAATAAACAACACCAAACCCAGTTGCCTCGGGTCTAATTAAAGAACCACCCCATGTAAGTCCTTTTCCTGTAAGAACACCAGTAAACTCATTTGCAAGTTTTTTATACTGACCAAATAAATATCCTATTTCTCTTGTCCCAACACCGATATCACCTGCAGGAACATCAGTATCTGGACCAATATGCCTAAAAAGTTCTGTCATAAATGCCTGACAAAACCTCATAACCTCATTATCGCTCTTTCCTCTTGGATCAAAATCAGAACCACCTTTCCCACCACCCATTGGAAGTGTTGTAAGCGAATTTTTAAATATCTGCTCAAATCCTAAAAACTTAAGAATGCTTAGATTTACCGAAGGATGAAATCTCAATCCACCTTTATAAGGACCAATTGCGCTATTAAACTGAACCCTGTATCCTTTATTTACATGTATCTCACCTTTATCATCCTGCCATACAACTCTAAACATCACTACTCTTTCTGGCTCAACAATTCTTTCAACTATTTTTGCCTTAACATACTCTGGATGTCTTTCAAGAGCCGGAGCAAGTGTCAATAAAACCTCCTCAACTGCCTGATGGAATTCCTTCTCACCGGGATTTTTTCTTTTAACATCTTCTATAACCCCGTTGAGGTATTCATTTATAGTATTTTTTGTCATAACTGTCATCTTTTCCTCCTTAAAAATTATCTCAAACACCTTCCATAACTCATATTACAAATATATTTTTAAAAAGTCAAGTTAATTATGGATTTGAAATTTTGCCAAGGACAACTCTTTTTTTAGTACCAGTAACAGAAGGGAAATTGGAATAAATATTTAGAACTCTTGCAACACCTAAAAGAGAAAAACCTGCAGCTTCTTTTGCAAGGGGATGAATACCATAATCAGAAATTGATTTAACAACTATATCTGGCAAAAGATTTTTTATATTATCCATAAGTTTTTTATTATAAACCCCTCCCCCACTTACTATAAGTTCCTCTGGTTTTTCTTCTACAAACCTCTCAATTGCAATTTTTATTGAAATAGCAGTAAAGTAATTTAAAGTTGCAAGTACATCTTCAATTTTTTCTTTTTTAAAATCAAAGTTTTTTATAACAAAATCTTTTCCAAATTCTTCTCTATCAAGTGATTTTGGTGGTTTTTTATAAAAAAATGGATTTTTTAAAAACTTTTCTATCTTTTTAAAATCTATTCTCCCTTTTAAAGCAAGTAAACCATCTTTATCATATGTTTTTTTCCCATTAGTATAAATATTTACAGCCCAATCCATAAGAGTATTCCCAGGACCGATATCAAAACCATAGGTTTTAATATTTCTACCAACAACTGATATATTTGAAATCCCACCAATATTTAAAAGACAAACACACTTTCTTTCTCCAAACAAAAACCAATCCATAAAAGGTATAAGCGGAGCCCCTTCACCTTCAAAAACAATATCACCAACTCTAAAATCATAAGCAACCGGAATATTAAATCTTCTTGATATAAATTCAACCTCACCTATCTGAAAGGTAAGTCCTTCTTTAGATGAGTGATAAATCGTCTGGCCATGACTTGAGATAAGATCAATATCCTTTATATTAAACTCATCTATAAATTTATCAAGAATTTCTGCCCATAATCTGCCAAGTTCATAATGAAGTTTTACAATTTCGCTTAAACTTAAATTTCTTGCATTTATTATCCTATTCGTTAAGTTTTTTGAGTATTTATATGTTTTATATGCCATAACTTTAATTCTTCTCTTACTAAAATTTATAAAGCAGTATGCAACTGAAAGTCCATCTGCACTTGTTCCAGACATCATTCCTATAACTTTAAAAGTTTTATTCTTCATAAAACTTTCTAATACACCTCTCTCAATATAATAGCATAAATTTAACATTATTTCTTCTTTGTAAAAATTTTTAATTTTTTAAATATTCTTAATGAAATCTATCAGATTATTTGAAATTTAAAATCAATTAGTTTTTTGTTTTTGTAATAGAATGTCCCATAAAAAAAGCCCTTATCTTTAAAAATATATTTAAGAAAAACCTTATCCCCCTCCCACAAAGGTATTTTTAAAACATCTTTTATATCTATCCACTCAAGAACTCCTTCCTTTGAATCTATCAAATCCCCATCAAAATCCTTTGCAAGATAAACAAAAACTATCCAATCATTTTCTCCATCAAAATCAGGAAAATTTAAAATCCCTTTAAGTATTGGATTTTTTATCAAAAGACCACTTTCTTCTTTAACCTCTCTTATCACACATTCATAAGGTGTCTCTCCTTTTTCAAGTTTTCCACCAAGCCCGTTATACTTTCCATGATGTATATCATTTTCTTTCTTTACTCTCTTTAACATCAAGACCTTATCATCTTTAACTATATAACAGAGAGTTGCAATAATATTATTTGAGTAGTTTTTCATAAATCAAATTATACCATAAAAGAAAATTTTATATAATAATAGCAAGGAGAGATTATGAAATTTGACAAAATATATGAGTTTAAAGCAGGAAATGATGGAATCTTAAGCATACTTATAAATAACGAAATTCTTTATGCTTGTGGAGAAGATAATTTTATAAGGAGTTTCAATATATCAAATTATAGAAAAATAAATGAAGCAAATGCTCACTCAAAGGATGTTTTAAAGATTATACTTTCCCCTTGTAAAAAATACATTTTTTCAACCTCAAGTGATGGTTATATAAAACAATGGGATTTAAACTTAAATTTGGTTTATGAATATGAACCACATAACTCAGATGTAAATCTAATAGATTTTATAGATGAAAAAACATTTATATCTGGTTCTG
>Ga0272449_1001478_pt1 | contig 23989 bp, 23 predicted proteins | sample YNPCB0241_FD_198679 | JGI IMG/M metagenome (GOLD analysis project Ga0272449, IMG submission 198679) | Hot spring sediment microbial communities from Yellowstone National Park, WY, United States - YNP-CB-024-1 | ecosystem: Environmental > Aquatic > Thermal springs > Hot (42-90C) > Sediment... | reverse complement strand
AGGGGATATAGCCATATATAACACCGGCGGTATTCGCTCGGGGATAAAGAAGGGCGCTGTAACATATGGAAGGGTCTACGAAATAATCCCCTTTGACAATACTCTCGTCTCCGTAAAACTGACCGGTTATCAGATCAAGGATATCCTCGAAATGAGTGCCTCAACAAAAGATATAGATGATCTTCTCGGGATAAGCGGTATTGTGGTGCATATAGATTTCTCGAAGGAAATAGGGAATCGAGTTGTAAAGATACTCAGGAACAACAAGCCCATAAAAATGGAAGACAAGTTTACAGTTTTTACAAATGACTTCCTGTACGCCGGCGGAGATGGATATGATTCATTCAGGCGAGGAGAATCCCCGGTGATCACCCAGACTCTAATAAGGGACCTATTCGAAAATTACCTTAGAAAGAAAAAGGTAATCTCCTCTCCCAAAAAATCCAATTATATTATTGTAAGGTAGTTCTTATCAGTAGCGGAGATTATCCCTATTAGTAAATTTTCAATTATGAGAGGCAACTATTGTTGTTCAATTTGTAGATTCTGGCAAGTCGGTAAATTAAGATGTAAAATATCCATTGCACCCAGCAAAAATACCACACATTTCTCACCTTCTACATATCCATCTCCCACTTCTCACTTGCTCATTTACATTCTGTGAATGGTGTCGGTGAATCGTAGTCGCTGAGTCCTTACAGGACATCCATCTGTGATAAAACACACACCGTCTATCTTCGACAGACTCCATCTACGAGAGGGGAAATCTTAACTTATTATGAAAACTTGTTTCTAAAAAAATTACACCAATCCCTTTTAAGCATAAACAGGCTTTCAAACTTTCTTTAACTTTTTACTCTTTCGCTTCTTACTCCACCCTCTCTCTTATATACCCAAATCTACGAAGTGCGGCTATCCATCTCGGCGCGTTCCCCCTAACCACTATCTCTTCATAATTCACTGTCTGGTTTCCTCTTCACAAAATGAGATGATACCATCTCATCTCTTCCCATCTCTATCACCCCAGCATACGTTTCATCCTTTTTTAACTCATCAAACTTCGTCAGGGTTAACGATTCTCCTTCCACAAAATAACATACTACCTGCTTGCACAAATTATAAACTCCTACCCCCTTCTTACTCTTGCGAAGGTCCCCAAAAATCTCCGCAAGTTTATCCAAGATACCCGTCTTATCTGCATATCTAACAAGTATAGACATACCACCACGCCCAGTAATTTTTTCATCTGTTGGTTGAATTTTGTTGATTTTTAACGCTGAGTTTGATTCCTTACTCATAGATTTTCTTCTTTCACCTAATGGGTGAAGAAGTGAGGGAGAACCCATCTCTCCCTCTTTTCACTCTGAAAAACAGCATAAAATTAGACTTTTAAAAACAAAAAAATCGCTCAGGTTAGGTATGAATACTTTTTTAAGAAAGAAGTTTTCATATTGCGGGGGTGGGAGAAAGTCTATGAAATTTTACCCATTTATAATTACTCCCACCTACCAATTTAATGAGGACTCATTTTGTAAGGTTTATCTGAGGTTGAGATGCGGAGCTGCTGGATGAATCAGAACTGCCACCTCTTGAAGAGATAAGAAAAATTAAGATGAGCAATAACACAATTCCAATTATAATTCCTATAATCAACTTCGAACTGAGTCCCTGAGAATTTTGCTTTATAGCTGAGGCGGGTCTTTTATTCTTCTCTAAAACTGATTTATCCACATATATCGAACTCGATGTCTTCTTTTCTATCTCCTCCGGTTCTGACAGATCCTTTTCCATAACCCTGCCCGCCGAAATATTAAATACCTGAACCCTGTTTTCACTGATTTTTAAATCTATCTTAGGACCATCAGGCTCTGGGGTCTCACCCTTCTTCTCTTCCACCTTTTGAGGCTGATTTACCTTCCATTCCGCATTTAGATTCACCTCAGTTTCAGAGTTATCACCTTCTACGGGTATATCGGCCTCTACACCAATATCGTTTCTCTCCGGTTTATTCTCCTCTATCGTCTTCTTCAATACTCCTATGCTCGATAGAGTCTTCTTATCCTCTTTCTCATTCATTTATTCTTACTGGCACTTACACAGTATATAACCATCCTGACCTGGCAAACAGGTGTTTCCACTCAACTGGCAATTGCTATCTGTTAAACACTGCTCAATTGTTCTATTCCCCATCAGGTCAAGACACCCAAAGCAAACCTTTACATAGAATACATACCTGGTAGTCTTTACAGGAACGCCTCCCCGCGTCTCCCCTTCAAGATAAAAATCCACTGAGATATCTAGATACATTGATGGGTCAGTGGGGTAATTCGGCTCTATGTCAGCCATCTCCTTTATCTTCTCTTTGGGTATCAATGGGAAGATAACTATTGCTCTACCGGGTGTCTTTTCATCACCGGCCGACGGTATAATCGTCTGTGGGACCTCTATTGTGTATGTTGTCTTATAAGTAGAGAGAGTGGTGACAGTTCCTTTTGTGGATGCCATAGCCCTCAGTGTCACATAAGCCTTTTTAATAAACACAAAGTTTACATCAGTTTGCATCGGCAGTCCTTCCATAGAACCTGGTTTCTTAGTTACATCCTTTGTATTGAGCATCCTGTTCTCCACCTGAACACCTGCGATATATCCATAATTGTATCCCCACCCTTCGAGTTTATCGACCAACTCTGCATCAAATATACCAAGGGCTTTATAAACATCCTGCGGTTTGAAGACACAGGTCTCATCGGGTGGTACAATGCCTTGAATTGTAACAAAATAATCTTCCGGGCCACAGGTTGGCATTATAACCGCCAGTGCCACCAGACCTAAAATATGAATATGCCTTTTCATATCAAAATCCTCCTTTTATTTAACCTTTCTGCTGCACAATAGCTTCCGACCTATTTACAATCCTTGGTGTTATGAATATCAGCAACTCAGTCCTCTCATCTGAACTCTTCTTCTTCTTAAACAACCATCCGAATACAGGGATATTGGAAAGGAGAGGTACCTTTGCATACTCCTCAGCCTGCCTCCTCGTGTAGATACCGCCTATGACTGTCGTATCACCATCTTTTACGAGCACCTGTGTAAATGCCTCCTTCTTCAATATTGTGGGGTCACCCTGAGCACCTGTACGGGAGAAGTCAGGCTCGTTCTTGGTGGTCACAATCTTCAACATAATCGACCCATCCTGAGTGACATGCGGGGTTACGGCGAGCTCGAGTTTAGCATCAACGAAGACAGTCATAACACCTGCCGCCGATACCTGAGAGATTGGGATTGATACTCCAGAAGATATCTTGGCCTCTTTATTATCGAGGGTTGTAACCCTTGGTGCGCTGAGGATTTTTACATGTCCTGTATTCTCGAGTGCAGACAGCCTGAGGTTGAGGTTTGCTGAACCATTGGCATTGCCAAGTATGAACCCTATCGCACCACCAGCACCGGCACCTACAGGGGCGGGCATATTGACTGCAAAACCCGCGGGGTTCTGAACACCACTCAGCTGGTTCATTGTCCTGGCATCATCAGCACCACCGTTTATCCCAATTATATTTGGGAATGCCAGACCTGTCGGATTACCATACTGTGGGGCAAATACCATATTACCCCCCCACTGAATACCAATGTCCCTCACAAAGGAGGTATTTGCCTCAACAATCCTTGCCTCAATCAGGACCTGAGGAGTCTGTGTATCTAGGCTTCTTATGAGTCCTTCAGCCTTGATAATATTCTCCAACTTATCCTTTACAATTATCACATTGGTCCTCTCGTCAATATTTATAGTACCTCTATCGGACAGGACATCCTTTACCTGATTCACTATATCCTTGGCATACCCGTAGTTCACCGGTATCAATCTGACCTTGAGGGGTTCAAGTGCCTCCAGTGCCTTTTTCTTAGCCATCTCAGCCTCAGCCTCTTTCTGGAATACCTCTATAGGCGCTACCCTGATTATATTTCCTACCTTCTTCATCCCGAGCCCTTTAGTCTTCAATATTATCTCTAATGCCTGATCCCAGGGAACATTTCTGAGGGTCACTGTAACCGTACCCCTGACATCATCACTTGTAACAATATTGATCTTTGCCACCTCGGATATCAACCTGAGAATATTATGAATATTGGCATCTTTGAAATCCATACTTATACGCTTACCCTTGTATGTCTTTTTCGACTCAGAGTCCTCCTCCTGTTTATCCACTGCATCACCCTTTTCTTCTGCACCCACCATCTCCTCCGAATACTTCACTACCTGAACAGGCTTCTCATTCCTGTCACTACTGTAATAAAAATCCCAGTTCAAATTCTTCCCATCCTTAACCAATTGATGTGGAATTTTATCTCTCATAGAAATCGAGATGATACAGGAGGAATCCTTTCTGTCCTTCGTCAATCTGATCATCGATATAGGACCCAGCTTCTCGACCCTGTCTATCACCTGAGGGACATCGGAGGCAATACTGCACTTTTTAACCTCAATCCCTATCTCCTTTTCGGTCTCTTTCAATACCCTGTGCTCAAATCTATCACTATCAAAAGAGAGTAAGAGCCGTGAATAGCCGTTATACTGTTTTATATCCACACTCGAAAGGAGTATATTGCTATTGTTCTTTTCAGACAAGAATGTCTCCTTCTTCTGGATAGACTCACTCTTCTCTACCTTTGTTCCCAATTTTTCAGATGCTACCTTCTTCTCGTCAGAAGCGGGCTGGTTTCCCTCATCCTTTTTTGGCTCATCTTTCACTGTCGGCTGAACGGGTGCACTAACCTGTGGAGATGTATCAGGAGTCTCTTTCTCCTTACTGCCATCCTCTACTCTGTCAGATTTTACAGGCTTCTGGGCATTTTCCACCACTACATTCTTCACAGGCTCAATCTTTATCTCCTCCTGTACAGACCTATTCAGGGTGATCATTATCTTACCATCCCTGAAGGTAGAGTTGAATTCACCAAATTTGATAGACGGATTCAAATCGAAGACAAGTCTTGTAAACTCCTGATGCCTCCCGATCCTCATCCTCTCAACCGGCAGTTTATTGAACTTGCGATCCTTGAACCCGCGCTCGAGCCTCACATTATTCAGATCCACAACCAGCCTATCAGGATTCTGAATCATTGTAACATAATGAGGAACAACCGCTCCTATATCCAATATAATCTGGAGTGAATCCCGTGTCTGTTTGAACTTTACATCTTTCAGCAACAGGGGTTGCGACTCATTACCCAACTGGCTCTCTCCATACACCACCGTCGCCACCAAAGCCACCGAAAGGATAATCAAAACTCTGATTAAATTACTTTTATACATAACATAGTCTCCTTGCTATGGGTTAACCTTCTCAGCCGGTAATCTCATTGTAACCTTTGATACAATACGCTTCCCCTCACTATCTATGTACTCCTCCTCGATTATCACCTCGTCCCTCTTAATCTTTGCCACCCTGCCACCATTCTTACCGATAGGGGTTCCCACCACAATCGTATGTCCCTTACCTGTCGGGTCTTCCACCATTGCCATAGGTTGTTCAATACCGGTTATAATCGAGGTAAGTCTCAACTGCTCTATATCGAATGTCTCGAGCTCAGTAATCTGGGCGGTATTAGCAGATTTATTGGCAACCTTTACATCGAGGAAATAAGGTCTGAATGGATCTCTCTTACCAACAGGGGTATAGACATACATCTCCTCCTCTGCTTTTGCATCCTCTGCCCCCGCATCAACTATAGCAGTCTGCGCCTGCTGCTGGGGAGTAACAACAGGACCACCTCCACCACCTTTACTACCACAGGCAAATCCACCTATTGAGAGAAGGATAAAAATTGTAATTAGTCGTTTCATTATAATAACCTCTTCTATTTATTAATAATAACAGGGCCTGTTCCCTGTCCCTGTTGCTGTTGCTGTTGACCTTCTATAAATCTAAAGGTCGTTGCGAGAAACTCTGCCTTCAATATCATCTTCTGATTTTTGAAAGTTGGATCCTTGAATGTTATGTCTGAAATATTGATAATCCTCGGGAGTTTTGAAACCTTATCGAAAAATACAAGTATCTCGTGAAAAGAACCCGTAACCTCTATCTTTATAGGAACCCTCGCATAGAAACCTGCGGGTACCTCTCCGCCCAGCTCGAATACCTCCATCTTGAGACCCGATTTCTCAAGTACATCAGAAAGTCGGGAGAGCAACTCGGGTATCTCTGCAGAATTGGGCAATAGAGTCAATGCATCCTTGAGATCCTGATTGAGCTTCTCAACCTCCCTCCTGAATGCGGCAAGGTTATTGGCAATACCCTGTTTTTCAGCATAGGTAGTCTCAAGGCTTTTAATCTGCCTCTTGATCTTATCTATGTCCTTGAGCGTTGGGCTTATAAGCAGGAAATAGAAGATTACCGCCACCGCCAATACCACACCACCGAGTATGAGTAACTTCTTCTGCCAGGGTGTACTGACAACCAGTTCAAAGATCTTTTCTTTGTCTAAATTCTTAAATTGCATAGTTCACCACACATTCTATTTCAAATTGTTTTATTGGGTTCCCATCCCTCTCCGCCGCCTTCGTATATTTTAAGCGAACCTGAGTAAAATATGGTGACCTTTCTATATCGGCGAGGAATGCGGCTATATCCTCATCACTTGACGCCTCACCTGTTATAACTGTATTTCTACCCTTCTCCTCAAACTTGGTAATCCAGAGCCTCTTTGGTGTTTTCTGGGCAAGTTCATCCAGCACCCTTATCGGCCCCGATCTCCCCTTTTTTAAATCCTCAATTACCTTCAGTTTTGCCTCCAGTGTGGCCTTTGTCTCTTTGTACTGATTCACCTCACCGATAATCTGGTCGAGCTTCTGAATCTCAGCATTATAATAGTTGACCTTCTGAATGAGAGACTTCTTTGCCGCTGAGACCGAACCAAACAATATCACCAGCACAACAATCTCCACAACCACAATCAATCCGAAGAGGATTAATTGCTGTTGCCCTGTCTGCTTCTTCTTCTCAGCTCTGACATGTAAAAGGTTTATTCTAATCATCTTATTCTCCTGACAAGCATTATTTGTCCTGAGGCCTCCTTATTCCAAGGCCCACTGCGATCGAGGCCATCGGTGCGATATTCTGAATATACTCCATATCGAATTTTCTCTCGTCTATCTCAATATTTCTGAACGGATTGATCAATTCCACTGGTATATTCAATCTTGCCTCGAGAATCCTGAGAATTGATGCCACCTTTGCAGATCCACCACATACATAGATCCTGCTGATAGAAGAATCAGCCGTGGTAGCTGTATAGAAGTCTATGGACCGCTGAATCTCATTTGCTATCATATCCGCCACAGACTGAATGATCTTCTCCACCTCCTGAGGGACTACTGAATCACCATCCGCTGTAGTATGACCTCCCACTTTGAGTGCCTCGGCCTCTTCAAAAGATATATTCAATCCCTTCATTATCTCCTCAGTAATCATATTCCCGCCCACACTCAGGTCTCTTGAAAAGAGGGATATTCCATTATTAATTATATTCAGATTGGTAGTAGCAGCCCCAATATTACACAGCACAAGGGTCTCATTGGGCGCCATCTCATAATTGATCTCAAACATATTCTGCAGAGCAAAGACATCTACATCAATTATTGTCGGTATGAGCCCCGCCTCAACGGCGATGGATACATAATCCTGCACCATCTCCTTCTTTGCAGCCACCAAGAGGACATCCATCTGACCGGCAACTGTGGAATTCGGATTGAGGATCGTTACATCCATATTTACATCGTTGATATCAAACGGTATGTACTGCTCTGCCTCCCAGTGAATTGCCTCCTCGAGCTGCTCCTGAGACATAGAGGGTAGCGTAATCTTCTTAATTATTACAGAGTGTCCTGAAAGACCCATTACTACCTTCTTCTCCTTTATCCTCGTGGAGTTGATTAACTCCTTTATGACCTCCACCACCGCTGCGGAATTCATAATGGCATTATCAACTATGGTCTCAGGTGGTAGCCCGATCATACCAAAGTTCACAAGGGCGTATCCGTGTTTTCCTTCCTTGAGCTGAACTACCTTGACATAGGAACTGCCAATATCGAGTCCTATTACATCTTTTGATCTGCCAAATAACATCTTTCCCTCACTTATTTAAGTTATCACTCTCATCAAACTCTGTCGACTCAGACTCATCCGAACCAAACACCTTATCTCTATCTGACAATTTGAGCCCCAACGCAAGGATTATTTTCCTTTTAGTATCGAGTCTGCAATTCATACCATTCTCAATTCTGTCAATGGTGATAGGCGATACACCTGCCCGTCTCGCAAGCTCGGACTTGCTGAGCATCAACTCCTCTCTAATTCTGGTCAAATTGCTCTTTCGGGTCTTCATAGGCATTACACCTCTTATCCTACAGTTTACTTTATAAAACGATTTTGACTACTCGTCAAATTTTTGGCAATTTTGCATAATTATATTTAATTGTCAACAAATTAATCTGCCACCAATCTCCTGTAGGGTTCTATATACCATATATTACAACTGAATAGCAAATATTTTTTTACCTTATTCTACCTCCTCTTCGATCTCCTGTACTCCTGAGGGGTCATTGTCAATCCATCTTTACCCCATATACCTGTACCGGCTTCACGGGCATGGTTTTGTGCTGCCCTCAGACGATCCACATACCTTACATTTGGAGGGAATGTATACAACATCGCAAGCCCCTCTCTGAGCATAATCTCATTGACAAACAATCCATCCCTTGTAAACACATAACTGAGGAGTCTATTGTACTTATCCCGCCTCTGGACATCAAATTCGAGAATTACAACACTTCCAGGAGGTACGAGAGACTTGAGCCTATTAGTGGCCCTTTCCCCCCATTCCCCCTGATCATGCTCGGGAGCATCTATCCCGATAAATCTCACAGATTCAATAGAACCCTGATACATAACTCGAATAGTATCCCCATCCACAACACTGATAACGACCGCCTCCTCCTTTCCTACGCCTGAAACGTGAGATAAATTCCCTTCGACAATATAGTAAACAATTGCAGCAACTACAGCAATAGAAGATACAAGAGAGAGATATCTCCTTCGTATACTCACACCCTTTATTCACCAAACATACTGGCTTTGTTTATATAATCCATCATAATCGGCACTAAATCCTTCCCCATAAGCCTCCCAAGCCCACCCCTGTATGCCTGTGCCTCACAGAGTTTTGTTGTCTCATCTGGTCTGATATCCTTGTGATACATAAGAATCGGAACTGGATCCATAGAGTGTCTCTTCGCCACACAGGGAGTAGAATGGTCACCCGTTACTACAACCACATCAAACTTATCCAGTAGCCCATCGAAGAACTCTCTATCAGCCCTCTCTATAAAAGCCTTCTTCCCCTCGAAGTCCCCATCGTGCCCGCAGGAATCAGTACCCTTGAGGTGGGCAAACACAAAGTCATAGTCCTGCATATATTTCAGAACCGCATTCTTCTTGGCAATGAGATTTGTGTTCTTTGTACCCGTTGCACCCTCGATATCGGGAGTATAGAATGAAAGGTATCTTGCCACTCCCTTGTATAGAGCACCTCCAGCAATACAGACGGGTCTAACCCCGAACCTCTTCTCGAATGGTTCGGGCTTGAAGCACTCACCCGCCCCTCTCAAGAGCGGAATATTCGCTGGCTTTATACCTTTTGAAACCCTCTCTTTATTGACAGGATGACCTTTCAGTATCTCATAAGCCCGTCTCGTCCACTCATTCACTACCTTCGCAATATGGTCGCCTGTCTTATCAAGTGCCTCAGCCTTCTCTACCCTAACATTCTCTTTGTGCGGGTCCGTATTGGAGACCTTCACCGAGAGATTTTCCCCAGAAAAGAGGGCTGCACCTCTATGCTCTACCGTGTGTGTAACCCTGATCTTGACCCCATCTATCTCCATATTATCAATCGCCGCAAACAACTCCTTCATCCCGTAGTCATTCCTGCCCGCTCTTCTATCCAGGACATTCCAGTTGTCATCAACAGTAGCCATATTGACCCTGAAAGCCACATCGCCATCATTCAGTGTAAATCCCGCCCCCAGAGCCTCGAAGGCACCCCTACCTTTGTAGAACTCAAATGGGTCGTACCCCAAAATGGCAAGATGTGCCGTATCGGAGCCGGGAATAAATCCTATCCCGATAGGATACAGAAGCCCCGTCATTCCCTTCTTTGCGAAAGAATCCAGAACAGGGGTACTGGCGAGATCGAGCGGTGTCTTATCTGTCCTGTCCCCCAGACCATCCATAATAACAAGCAATGCCTTCATCAAAACCTCCTTGAAATATCTCACCGAAATATCTCACCAATTCTATAAAACCAAATTACTACTTAATCAAGGTAAAATTGCACCCTTCCCTTCTTCAATCTCTCATTAAATTCTCTTATTGTTTTATCCGAGTGAGAACATTTATTAGCATTTCCGGTATATCCCATCCATTTTCTACATTTCTCATAAACACCCTCGATGTCGTCAGCAACCAATTCATATTCATTCTCAAGTATCAACTCCTGATATTTCTTTATCCCGTAATCGATTGCCTCGAGAGTCGCGTCAACCCTCCCCATACCCTCAGATATCAAACAGTTCATTACAATTCTACCTGGCACTCCGGGTATAGGAGGAAGAATATGAAAAAGTCTGATATCATCTTTTCAATTGCATTCTTACTATTCCTCTCATCTCCGTTATTCGGCACTCCAATCATTTCACTGAAGTGGGGAGAGGCTCCGCACAATATCAACTACTACACAGTACCCGATGGGAGATATGGAATATACGATTTCTATGTGGATGGATACGAAATAGGTATCCTAAGCCCATTTGATAGGACTATCAAGATATTCGAGAAGGGTGTTTTCAAATACCAGATAGAGGATATCCCAGAAGACACCGTCATAATGGAGAAACTATTTCAAAAGACCTATATCATTACCAGAAGCGGCGAAGTATTCTTCATAAAAAACAATGGTTTGAATAAGACACAGACTCTTCCATATTACGGGAATATCTCAGGGGTAATATTCGATTCTAATATTTACTATCCTATCTATAGTTTCGAAAGATATGTGGACAGAAACAATCTTATGGAGGCGACAATAGAAAATCCGCACCTCTTTCAGATAAGGGTATACGAAGGGAATAATATCAACATATACTCCCTCAGAACCGAAATGGAGGTTGCGGCAATCACTCCGATTGGGCTCATAGATAATCTTATGGTTGCGGTGGTTGAATACGAGATGGGTAAAAAGAGACAGATAGAGGTCTTCAATAAGAACGGGGATGTTATCTCTACCATAATCCTTCCCAATCGTTTCCTTCTTCAGGATGTGAGGGATGTAAGGATATTCGATAATCGAATATATGTTCTTGCAACTGATAAAGAGGGTCTCAAGATCTTCAGATTTGATGCTTACAATGATGGAGTAATTGAGATTTCAAGATGGACAGATAGACTTATTGATATAAATGAAAATACCCCTGAGGGGGTTAGATTACTGGCGCTGACGCCCGTCAAGAGGTCAGAGGCACTCGCACTCGCAAAGGATTATAACGATCATATCTGGACTGCAAAATCCTGCAATGTAGGGACCACTACCTGCACTGACTGGTGTAATAAAACCAAAACAATAAAGCCCCCTTCCTGGGTTGTAGTGGGAACCAATAACAGATTCCCATACTCTTGGGGTGGATTTTCTACGATCTCCCAATTCGATCAGGGCCTGGCTGATTGCAAGAAAGGCGGTGATATTCAGACAAAATATAGTGGCGGTTGCGGTAGTACAGTGCTCAGATAGGAGGATTATTCCACAACAGAGCAGGAACAACCAGAGGATTCCTCGGACTGATCACTCCTAATATCACTAACCTTTGCAATATCCTCTGATCTCGCGTTGTCCTCGAGTTCAGTATCCGAAACTTCAATATCTCCTGTGTTCGAGTCCCGAATGTCCTCTCTTATTGTATCCGAATCTACAGAATCCAATCCTTCATCGGAATAGATATCATCGGAGATAGCATCCGCTATGTCAGTAACATCAGATGTATCAAAGATATCATAATCTCTGATCTCCGCTATGTCGAAACCCGCATCCCTTACATCGGATGTAGCATCTTGAGTCAAAATATCATTTTGTACATCACTGGGAACAATATCCATACCAGCATCCGCGTTCGTACCGCATACAACACCTCGTAAATTTATTTTGAACTTTGACTCTGTAAGGGCATTATACACCACACAACACTCACCTTCGGCATTATTGAACAAATCCATACAGGAGTCGAAGACATACTGACTCACTGCTGTAATAGTCTCCTGCTTCTGTAGATACTTATCGATGACATTGAAGTAAATCCTTGCTGTCTTGTCTACACCTATAGAGGTCTTGATCTTCCACGCTGGATATGCAATTGTTGTAGCACAGACATAAGAAGAGTCATACATATCAAACACAGAACTGCATACCTTCTCTTTGTGTCCCGGTGGAGGCGGATACTTGCTACAGAGTCTCTGGACACACTGACCGATATACTCTTTATCCCCCCAGGTGAGTGCATTCGGGTCGAATGGATCGCTATCATTTCTCAAATAGGTATGATTCCCGTTTGTATCGATGAGCCCGTTATATCCCATAAGCCAGTTGGGGTTCTCATCTCCCTGAGAGAGTGAACCCATTGTATCAGCCAGACCCTCCTGTACAGATGCAGATTCATTAAGTTTCGGGAAAGTCGAATTGTTATATTCTAATTCTGCGAGTCCTCCCTCTGAAAGTGGTGCAGATAATACCCCGTGAGTAAATTCGTGGCCTACTACATCATAAGAGGATGCAAAAGAATAACTCTTAGTCTCATCGGGTTGATAGACCCATATTACCATTGCACTGTGACTATAAATATCCCAGAAGGCATTCAGTCCCAACTGGTCATAAGCCATCTTTTCGAGATAGACTCTTAATCCATTGTCTTTATTGACATTCCCCTTGAGCCCCAGATTGGAATACCAATCATAAATCTTCTGTGCCGAATAGTGAGCAGATATCCCCTCTATCCTCCTTGTATTTACACCATCAGGCATAGCACCTTCCCACACATCGGGGAGACTGCTCGAAAACAACATAGAAGATGGGGGCAATTCACCTGGCAATCGAGCGGGCTCAATCTCATAAAAGGTCTTTATATACTTTGCCCCAAAGAGCTCAGTTACACCCCTTGTGGTATCAACGGCACAATAATTATCGGCACAGTCAGTATCAGAGTACTCTTCCGGATTTTTAGATATCTCCACATTCACCATATCTCCATTCGTGTTCGTAATCGAGACACTACTCGAAACAAGGGCAGGCTGGTATCTGATTACCTCTCCACTCACTGCATCTACATCGAAGGTTCCGCTCTCAAAAGGCCTCCCTTTTATAAATGCCTTCATCCTGTATCTGAGAAGTGGCTGCTCAGTATAGACAACAATCCCGAGTTCTACACTATCTATCCTCACCTCTCCCTTAAGCCTCTTTATAAGAATCTCCTTCGCCTCATCTCTTGAAATGAATCTGTCAGGTAAAACAAAGGAATTTTCGAGCGGAAATGAATTATCGATAATATATACGGGATGATTCTCTGAATCCGCAATGATACCTATCGTTCTTCCAAAAACCTTGAAGCCCTTGTAATATTGCTGTGCCTTCAATACACCTCCCTTCTGATCCACTTTGAGCCTCTCTAAGATAAATCTTGAAGTCATCGAGTTCCACTTCAGATCCGGCGTATTCTCTATAAATCTATTCAAACCATCCTCATCAAAGGATATACTCCTTTCGATTCTCCCGTAGATGATTCGCTTGTTACCCTCGAATTCATCTATGTAGATCACATCCCTCCTTTCGCACCCAAGAGATACGATCAGAGCCAAAAAGGCTACACATATAGAATATTTCTTCATAATCTGACTCCCTGACAAAAACCACAAGAGGCATTATACACAAATACCACATAACATTTCAAATAAATAATTTCTATAGAGATTCATCGGGAAGGTGAAAATTTAAAATCCTTATTTATTTTTCAACAAAGTTGGGGTCTTATATACTATATGAGTCTTAAGAATAGATTTATACTGTTTCTATCTATAATTCTGATCGAGAAGGATATAAAGAACTACCAACAATTACAAACCTCGATACTCATCTCTAACCTCATCATACTTGTGATTTTGGGAATTGTAATATATTTCCTCATAAGACGACTATATTTCAAACCATTCGAAAATCTCAAGGATAGACTTACATCCTCGAATCTGGACAACACATTTCTGGAGGAAAAGACAATAAAGATGAGACAGCGGCAATAATCAGCTCTGTCGCCTCTCTAATACGCAATCTGAGAAATGAGAAGGCTGAGCTTTTTAAAACAAATTAGGCACCCAAACAAGCACAGGATGACCTGATAAAGAGCGAGCAAATTTCCACGGTTGGAAAGATTGCAGCATCGATTGCACACGAGGTTGGCAGGAAATTGGTAACTGGCACTTTCCCAAAAAATACTAATAATATCAATGGGTTACACCGAGATCCCCGTAAAAAGTAACTGGCACCTATTTCGCACCTAATTGGGCACCCAATTGTATCAACCAATCTTACTTATTAAAATATTATACTACATTCACAACCTGTTAGATTGTTGAGTTCGTCAATTAGATCTATATCAGAACTACCGGTGTCATTCGAGGTTGCGTCATTGGCTGTAATCGTATCCTTACTGCTCGATGTATCACCGGTATCTGCATCATAACCGGGAGAAGTGGGCATACAGGCTCCGCTATTATTCGTGAGCGTTACACATTTATTATTATCCGGGCACTGGGGTCTTTTGGGATCACATTCATAATAGCATTTTCCGGAATCATCTCCGGCCTTTGCGGCCACACATATAAGACCCGCTTTGCACTCATTCAATGAATAACATATCTCTCCGAGGTCTTTAGGGATATTAGATGCGTTACATTCGTCATTATCAGGCCAACAACCACCACCCCCATTCTCCAGTTCAGCACAATAATAACCTGCTGGACAATTACTGCTGCTGACCACACAATACCTTGAACATATCGAAAGATTGCCATCGGTAAGACACATCTCCGACGAACAATCATCGGATTTTTCACAGGGCTTACACAAGTCTGAAGAATTATCGCCGGGGAAACAATAGGAATTATTATCCGTCGACTCATAGCACTTATATCCATTGGGGCAACTACCTGTCTCGTTAATATCACAGGTTTGAGAGCACATCCCCGAATTCCCATTCGCCACACATACACCGCTCTTACAATCAGAACTCCGTTCACATACTGAGCCAAACTCACCTCTAGTACTGGAATTAGAGGCAGGGTAGAGATAGCAGATCCCTTTTATGTCGTCCTCCTCGATACTCCTCTGTCTTGTATCGGCAGGTCCGGAATATGGATACATCGTTGCTCCAAATACCATCGTATGATCGAGCCCAAACAGATGCCCGATTTCGTGAGTGGCGATATTCTGAACATCCATCTTCCCCTTTTCACCAGTAGTAGACCATTTGAAGTCGGCCGCATTGAATCGAATATCAGCATCTTTTATATAACCATCCGAATATGTAGCGGGTGTACACACCGCGATAGTCCCATAACCACCGAGTTCAGGGGGCCATTTGCCTGTAATAAAAAACAGATTGTTTACAAAATCAGAAGGTGAAGCCGTAGTAGAACTCGTCTTTCCCATATACTTGCTGCTCACATAAGTACAATCGGGCCTGGACCACTCTTCGAAAGAGAGTCTTATCGCATTTATAACATCTGACTCATTGAGCCCCGAGCCGGAAGGATTTATATAATATTCAACAGGCAAACTCGAGTCCTGCCACTTAGCATCAGAGCCATCGGGGTTCTTAATTGTATTGAATCCAAAGAAGAATAAAGCAGCAAGCAGTAAAACAAGAATCATCTTTCCTTTATTCATTTACACAACTCCTCGAAAATAATACCCTGTTATTACGCAATACTTTCAATCCAAATTCAAGTATATTCCAACTACCAAAGCAAATGGATAAACATTTATGGGCTTTCGCCTACCCCTGCAATATGAAAATTATAAGTTTTCATAATAAGTAAAGAATCCCCTTTCCTGAAAGGGTGTCTTGAAAGCACTCACCGAACACCGACCACGGATTACTGACACGGACTAATTCCCCTCTCGTAGATGGGTGGCTGCCGAAGGCGGACGGGGTCTGTCACTCTCTTATAAACTGACATCTTTTCTGGCACTTTTCTAAAAACACCAATGATATGAATGAGATATAAATCGGGTTTATGTAATATTGACTATAGTTGACTCTGAGCTACTTAGCTGGTTTGGGATATGAGAATGGCATCACCTGCGTGCAATACGAAAGACGGAGAGCGGGCTGCAATCATTGGAATCAACTTAGAGTGTATCTCAGGATGATTTTGAGAATCGCCATAGGCAACGAACCTGAATGGCTTGTGATGAGAGGGATTGGTCCTGAACTTGAACATAATAGACATATTCTGTCCATCGCCAGCTCTGTAAAAATACTCTGTATCGGGCTTCAACCCTGTTATTCGAACCTCGTGCAAATCGGATTCTTCCCCTATCACTTTGTCCAAACTGCTCTGCTTCTCTCCATACTCCACAACGGATGGAGCAACGGTCTCTGTCTCCCACATTATAGTCGTCGAGGTAGTATCGGTGTACATAATATATGGACCCTTCTTGAAGGGCTTATCATCGATGATGACAATTGGCTCTACACCGATATCATTTTTGCATACGAATATGTCAACACCAGCATCTATGGGTTCGACAGAGGTATCCGGATCAATATCCATAGATTCTGTATCTGTAGAATTATTTTCTGTCTCATCAGAACAGGAGATGTAAAACAGACACACCAAAACACCCACGAGGATAATTTGCTTCATAAATCTCTCTCCCAATATCAAAATCTTGTGTTGATTATCTCATCCTGAAGCTCTCTGAGTTCCCTAAAGAATACATCCTTATGAAGGCTCTGGTCGTTACTCAATCTGTCGATCAGTTCGAGAGAACGATTCCTCCAATCAGGGTTGACAATCTTTTCGGCAAGCATCTGAGTCTTCTTAATATCCCACGGGAATTCATAATACGAAGTGTAATTATAGCAATCCCCCTCCTTGGTGTTGAATCTTAGCGATGCAGCCGAGCATATCTTGGAGGTAACAACGATCGAATGAACCCTGTCGTAACCCTTATCTGAAAATACATTTATCGCCACACCAATTGCAGGGCAGGCTATTATCCATATGAGTACAACCAGATAGAATCCAATAACTAATTTCTTTATCATTGCTCTGTATCCTTGAAAAGCACCTTCTCTTCTTTATCAGGAGATATTGTTATTGTCTTTGTATTGCTGAACCTATTGGAACCCTGGAAAAAGACCTTCACACTATACCTGCCCGCCTTCAATTCATATTTGTTAAGCGGTGTAGTCTGACCGATGGGCTTTCCATTGATATAGACCTCTCCCCATGGAACGGAATTTACAGACAGAAATCCCCTCTTTTGAGAAGAGACATTAGCCTCACCCTTAGATCTTGAGACCTTCCTCTTATTAATCCCTGCCTTCTTCGTATCCTTCGGCTCCAATGGTGGCGCACTCACAATCCGTTCCACTTTCTTTTCTGATACAATGCCTTCTCTCTTTGGGAATGCCGTAGCAAAATAACTCTTAAGGCTCTCTACTGGAAGTACTACCTCGTTATTTAATTCGTACATATATGAAGGATTCACCTTTGGTATATTAGAGCGATGATAAATATTGTAAAGCATCATAAAAATCACAATTACAAGGATTATGGCAACAGATGTGAGGACTGTAAATAGAATCTTTGCGGGGCTGGTGTGAATATCAGAGAAGAAATTGAGCACCTTCAAGGTAAGCACCCTCCCCGTCTCCCTTGCAGTAACTGCAGAATTATTCAAGAAATTGATTAACCTGAATATGAAATCCTGGGATGTAGTATTCACCCTCTCCTTGATCGTAGGCTTTGTCATTGAGAGGGTAGGCTCTGCATCTGGCTTATTTTCATAAATCTCCATGTAAGGGCTCGGGGTCTTCCTTGTAGGTTCAGCCCTATCCTCTGTAATCAGGGACTCCCTCGCATCCACGACAAAATCAACCCTCGTCATCTTCTCAGCGATACTATCCTTTTTTAAAACCTTTGTAGTCTCTTCTGATTTACCGAAGAGTTTCTTAGTATAATCCTGCAACTTAGAAGGGACAAATCCCGGATAATTCTTGAATAGATACTTTTGAAGATCCGAAAATAGTTCAGAGGCAGTCTGGTATCTCTCTTCCCGCTCCTTCCTGAGACACTTCATTACTATAGCAACCAGTTCATCGGGCAGGTCTTCCCTGAAAATAAGAGGGGATTTCACAATGCCCTTCTTTACCATCTCTATCTGCTTATAATCACTCTCAGCATAAAACGGCCTCTGATTGGTTAGCATCTCATACATTACTATTCCAAGGGCATATATATCAGAGCGATTATCCAGTTCCATCCCTGCCGCCTGCTCCGGGGACATATAATTAATCTTACCCTTGAGCAGTCCCTTTGTGGTCTCCTTGCTCTTTATATTTGCCTTCGCAATACCAAAGTCCGTTATCTTCACCTCTCCAATATCACTTATAAGTATATTCTGAGGGCTTACATCTCTATGGATAATATTGAGAGGTTTCCCCTCCGGGTCCGTCTTCCTGTGGGCATAGTCAAGACCCTTTGCAACCTCAGAGGCGATAAAGACGACTATATCTATCGGGAGGTACTGTTTGGTGCTCTTACACTTTTTCAGATATCGGTGCAGATCTATGCCATTTACATACTCCATTGCTATGAAGTAGTGTTCACCTATTCTCCCGAGGTCGAAGACCTGAACTATATTGGAGTGATTCAAAAAGACGGATATCTTCGCCTCATCAATTAGCATCGTGATAAATTCCTGATTCTGAGCAAACTGGGGGTGTATCCTCTTTATGGCGAGGATCTTTTCAAAGCCTGACACACCTACAGTCTTTGCCTTGAAGATCTCAGCCATTCCTCCAGAGGCGATCTTGTCGAGCAGGATATATTTTCCAAAAGCACACGGAAACTTCATTGATAATAATATAATATATACAAGCACAAATGGCAACTTTTTAGCACATGTCGTGTTTAAATTTAAGGACTGAGGTTTTTTAATGTTTTCTTGCATATTTTACGAAGAAGAGGTAGAATTTAATTTAACCTTAAGGAGGTACCTATGAAACTGAGAAAGATTATTCTGATCACATTTCCTTTAGTACTCTTGACCACAATGTTCTATTACTGCGGGACGACTGCCGTAGTAGACGAGGGTATGGAGGATACCTCAAATCAGGACATAAAAATCAACGGTGATGTATTATCGGATGTGGGATTGGACACAATTTCGGACATTCCTACGGGAGATACTATATTGCCCGATGTGTCCGAGGATATCGGGGTATCAGATACCTCAGAAGATACTGAATCTGACACAGAAGCGACAGACGCGATTACGGACACACCAGCAGGAGATACTTACGAAGATATCTCACAGGATATAGGATCAGAGGATGTTGGCAAAGATGTCTCGGGTGGCGACAATGAGATTACAGACACCTCTACAAAACTCTACAGCATATCCGGCAAGGTTACCGTAAACCACGGGAACCCCGAAAAGAATAAATCGGTCTTTGTATTCCTTTTTGACAAAATGCCCGCAGAAAATGTACAACCATACGCATACACAACAACAGACAGCAGTAATGATTATTCATTTGAGAATATTCCTGTCGGCAAATACTATGTACTCGCTATCTACGATATCGATGGGGATGGGAATCCAAATCCCAATCAGGGAGATCTGATAGGTTTCTATCCAAAGAATCCCGTTGACCTCTCCGCAGGCTCTGTAACCGGTATAGATATAAATATAACCACTATCCCAGTATCTGTAGCATCTGTATTTATGAGAAGACAGCAACAGAGCAATGCATACCTGATATCGCTCACCGCCAAAGTACTGAATCCAAAAGATGGCACACCTCTTTCGGATGCAACCGTCTCAGTTACCGATGGAGTAAGTCAACAGCCATTTACCCTGACCTATAATTCCCAGACAGAACAATATGAAAAGAGCTTTAATCCTTATGGCCCAGGTGCGGTAGCAGCAATTGATGGCACCTATACATTCATAGTGCAACATACCGCCTATGGATCACAGCCTGTAAAGGTTCCAATAAATCACAGACCCCTTAAAGAGGCATTAATAATCACACAGCCTCAGAACAACTCGACTATTCAGGCTGGAGAGGATCTCCTTGTTGAGTGGAAGAATCCGCCCGATGCCGATATAAATTTCTTAATTCAGGTACTGTTTAGAAAAGGGACACAGTTCCAGGAGGTCTTCAGGGACGAGAATTCTCCAATCCCCAATCCATACATTATAAAAGGCTCTTATCTGCAGAATCCAGGTACATATCTTGTAAATGTCATAAGCGGAAGATTCAGAGTTGAGCCCAATGGTACAAGTATCGAGGCAACGAGCGGCTCGGTAATGGTAAACGCCCAGTAATATTATATGTTTGAAATAGCCGGTCTCTTTGCCCTATCATATATAGCAGGTTCTATTCCATTTGGTCTCATCTTCTCTTCTCTATTTTCCCAGATTGACATAAGAGGTGTTGGGTCCGGAAACATTGGAACTGCGAATGTAATAAGGAATGCTGGCCTATTTGCAGGGATCCTCACCTTTATCTGTGATGTCCTGAAAGGGTTCATACCCACCCTTTTTGCACTCAAATTCTATGACACGCGGATTGCGGCAATTGCCGGACTACTTTCAGTAATTGGACATATCTTTTCGGTATTCCTTAAATTCAGAGGGGGAAAGGGGGTTGCAACTGCCTTCGGGGTTATGCTGGCATTGAACCTTTTGCCCGCTCTGCTTGCATTTGGTGTATTCATAGTTGTTATGGTAATCTTCAGGATCTCCTCTCTATCCTCTCTATCAGCCACAATCAGTATACTCGTTATCAATCTGATATTCAGGGCTGATATAAATATAATTTTACTCAATATAATCCTGTGTGTTCTAATATTCTTCAAACATAGAGAGAATATCATAAGACTTTTAAGAGGAGAGGAACCAAAGATGTGGGGGGATGAGGAGAGGATATGAAGCAGATTCTATATCTTATTCCTTTGATTCTTATATTTACTGCGCCATTATATGCCGAAGAGGTAGAAGGGAGTGAGGAGGCTGATGAGACATTCTTTTATCTCTTGAACCTCAATAATCGTTTTGAATTGAAGAGGAATTTTTTGAATTCTGATGACCCTTCAAAACTGAGCTTTTCTGAGGATGGAGCGGGCTACTATCTTTATGCAGGTGCGACATTTATGTGGTTCGTAACCGATAATACGGACCTCAATCTATCACTGAATACTGGGATTATGAAAATAAAAGGACTGTATTATGAGAATGGTGAGACGACAAGTCAGATAAACTCAATGTCACCCTCAGAATATGCAAAGAAGAGCCTCTTCATAGACGAGATATACTTCGAGAATGACTCTGCCTTCAAGATCACCGCAGGGAAGATGAACATATCAAATGCCACAGAATTTGTATTCAACGACTATGCATTCGCTGCAAGACTCGAATTCAACCTCTACAGAGAAAACAAAAAGACATTGAACCTCGGGATTCAGTACAATACTATAGATGGTTACTTCAATTCCGAGTACAAGAAATCTCCGTTCATAATGGCAGATATATCCTACAAAGACAAAAAGAGATTCAACCTCACCCTCTTTAGCAGTTTTCTCTATGACAATGACAACTCCTTTGGGAGACTTCTTCAACCATTTGTAGCGGAGTTTATCAAATCCAGATTGACTGAGAAGCCTCTACTTGATGAGGTCATACAGGAAAACTGTAGCGATGACCTCTCCTCCTGTCTCAGAATAGATAGCACCGGTTATGCAATATGGAGTGGTCTCGATATATCGGGCAAGATTAAACACTTTACATACAGAATTACCATCATCGGCAACTATGGTTCTATGGACATATATCCATACCTCGAATACAACGGAAGGATTCTGGATATATATACAAAGAAAAGCAAGTTTGGTAAACTAACAGGTGAATTAAAATATGGCGATATATCAATGGAGGGGGGCATGAACTCAGGAGGAACCTCCTCGGGCTCAGTAATGAATAAAACCCTCTCCACAAGGAAGATGCTTGGATTCACTGCATTCTCTCAGGTAGGGTATAAATTCTTCAACCTGCTCGAAATCTCTCCGTATTTTCTATTTATGAGTGGAGACAATGACCTCGAGAAGAGCACTTATATCAATTCATTCATATCGGTGAAGTCATATATCACCCTCTCCAATATATTCTTCAACGGCGGACTGAATGAGACTGCCTCATCCAGAAACTTTTCTATAGCCGGTGTAAATGGGCACGGTGTCATCAACCCCGGGATTAGATTTACATTGAAGAAGGAGGAATCACCATTTATGCTCTCCTCCGGGTTTATGCAGTTCTTTGCATCCGCTGTCAATAACAAAAACAAGAGGAACTACGGCTTCGAGGCTGACATAGTAACATCATATTCCATCGCCAGATATTTAGAGATCAGTTGTGAGGCAGACTACTTCAAGGCAGGAGATTTCTTTTCAAGTGCAGAAGGTGCTATACCATCTACCTATAAGATACTTTTAGGTCTTGACTTCTATCTGGATAATCTGGATTGAGCGAGTAATCAGAATCGAATTATATTTCAAAAAGCCTGCCTAAATATATCTCCTTTACTGTGGGGTTCTGCTTTAAATCCTCCGGAGAGCCTTCGATTACAACCTCCCCATCTGTAATAATGTAAATCCTGTTACAGACCTTGAATACCTCCCTTGCAGAGTGATCGGTAATGAGAACACCGATGCCCCTCTCTCGCATCTTAAGAATTATCTCGATCAACTCGTAGACGGTTTTGGGGTCTATCTGACTGAACGGTTCGTCAAATAGTATATACTTGGGTTCCAATAGCAATGTTCGAGCCACCTCAAGCCTCCTCTTCTCTCCACCGGAGAGACTCCCGGCAGGACTATCCCTGACCTTCTCAAGCCCCATAATCCTGAGCATCTCCTCCACCTTTTCACCGCAACTGGCTCTGTAAATACGATCACCTATCACCTTCAGGTTCTCATATACAGTAAGCCCTGTAAATACCGAGGGTTCCTGCGGGAGATAACCTATACCCATCTGTACGAGTTGATGCAGTCTATACCCGTCTATCCTCCTTTCATCGAGTAAGATGGTCCCCTCATCCGGCCTCAAGAGCCCGATAATTATCTTGAAGAGTGTGGTCTTCCCAGCCCCGTTTGGTCCCAGTATGCCTGCGATCTCCCCTCTGTTTAAATATATAGAGGCACCCTTCAGGACCTTCCTATTCTTAAAACTCTTGCTGATCCCTCTTGCCTCAAGCATAATAAAAATCTTAGTAATAAATAAATAGCCCGATTCGGGAGTATAACACAGTGAGATAAAGTCGCAACCAAAATTAGATTGGAATATAATAAAGGAGGCTGAACAGATAGACTCCATTCAGCCTCAATAATAGGGAACAATCAGACTATTTATAGAGAACCTGAGAATCCGAGGGCAAAGGAATGAACTACCGCATCATAAGTGCCAGGGAAGGGATTCTTATCAGCCTTTACAGTCCTCTCAAGTACATTCACAAGCATATATGAGGCACTAATATGGAACTGTCCAAAGGAATATCCAGCACCAATGCAATAATCCAGTCGATAATAATCGGGGAGCATCG
>Ga0272449_1001476_pt1 | contig 24008 bp, 31 predicted proteins | sample YNPCB0241_FD_198679 | JGI IMG/M metagenome (GOLD analysis project Ga0272449, IMG submission 198679) | Hot spring sediment microbial communities from Yellowstone National Park, WY, United States - YNP-CB-024-1 | ecosystem: Environmental > Aquatic > Thermal springs > Hot (42-90C) > Sediment... | reverse complement strand
TCAATGCAACCTCCGTAATTTCTATTTTTTCCATAACTATCTCCCTTAAAATGCAGGAAGGATACCATATCAATGTGACATTTTAAATTAGTAATTTTGTGTGACATTTTAAAATAGTAACAACACAAACCATAAAATTTACTTGACTTTATTAAGACTTATTGCTATTCTTGTATGTCATAAATAATACTAAAAGGCACGTAGCTCAGGGGGAGAGCACTACCTTGACATGGTAGGGGTCGGCGGTTCGAGACCGCCCGTGCCTATTTTTTAATTTTTATGGAAATAGTAGCTGCTAGAGTAAACGGAGAAATTGTTGATTTGTCAAGAGCTGGTGAAGTATATGAACCAGTGTACGAAAATGATGAAATTGCACTGGATATACTAAGGCACAGCTGTGCCCATGTTATGGCAGAAGCTGTAAAGGCTCTATTTCCTGATGTTAAAGTAGCTATTGGTCCATCTACTGAAACTGGCTTTTATTATGATTTTGATAGAGATGAATCATTTACAGATGAGCATCTTACGCTCATTGAAAATAAAATGAGGGAGATTATCTCTGCAAAACTCCCCTTTATTCGCAGCACGATGAAGATTGAGGAGGCTAAAGAGTTCTTTAGAAATAAGGGTGAAATATATAAACTTGAGATTTTGGAAGAACTAGAAAAACAGGGAGAAAGAGAAGTTTCCTTGTATATGCAAGGTGGGTTTGTCGATTTGTGTAGAGGTCCTCATATACCTCATACTGGATATATAAAGGCGTTTAAACTTTTGTCTGTTGCTGGTGCATATTGGCGTGGTGATGAAAGAAATAAAATGCTTCAAAGGATTTATGGTACGGCGTTTTTTGATGAAGAATCTCTTGAAAAGTTTTTGAAACATTTAGAAGAGGCAAAAGAAAGAGACCATAGAAAATTAGGTAAAGAGCTTGATTTATTCAGTATCAGTGATGAAGTAGGACCTGGCTTGGTTATTTATCATCCCAATGGAGCAATGCTTAGATATCTCCTTGAGGATTTTGAAAGGAAGGAACATTTAAAGCGCGGTTATCAGATGGTGATAGGTCCACAGATTATGAGGCTTGAACTGTGGAAAAAGTCGGGGCATTACGATAATTATAGGGAGAATATGTATTTTACAGAGGTAGAAGGCCAGGTTTTTGGTATAAAACCAATGAATTGTATTGCTCATATAATGGTTTATAAATCTAAAGTAAGGAGCTACAGGGATTTACCTTTGAGATATTTTGAACTTGGTACTGTTCATAGGCATGAGAGATCAGGTGTACTGCATGGATTACTTAGAGTTAGGTGTTTTACACAGGACGATGCACATATATTCTGTAGGCCTGATCAGGTTCAAGATGAAATTGCAAATGTGCTTAAATTTGTTGATGATGTAATGGGTATTTTTGGTTTTTCATATGAAATTGAGCTTTCAACAAGGCCTGAGAAATCTTTAGGTAGCGATGAAATATGGGAACTTGCAACAAATGCTTTAAAAGATAGTTTAGAAAAGTTGGGTAAGAGTTATGCAATAAATGAAGGTGATGGCGCTTTTTATGGACCAAAAATAGATATAAAGTTAAAAGATGCACTTGATAGAAAATGGCAATGTGCCACAATTCAGTGTGATTTTAATCTCCCTGAAAGATTTGATTTAGCATATATTGGAGAAGATAATAAAAAGCATAGACCTGTAATGTTACACAGGGTTATTCTTGGTTCTATAGAAAGGTTTATAAGTATATTGATTGAACATTATAAAGGGGCATTTCCTGTCTGGCTTGCTCCAGTTCAAGTTATGGTGGTAAATATTACAGATAAGCAATTAGAATATGCAAAAAAAGTAGTTGATGAGTTACTCAATAATGACATAAGAGTGGAGGAAGATTTTAGGAATGAAAAATTAGGTTTTAAGATTAGAGAAGCACAGTTAAGGAAGATACCTTATGTGATTATTATTGGTGATAATGAGATGGCTACATCGACAATCACATATAGAGGAAGAGACAAAGAAGAAAAGAAAGGTATTGCACTTTCTGAATTTTTGGATATGATAAAAGAAAAAGTAAAGTTAAGGAGGTAATGTATAGAAAAAGAACACAGAGTTAACGAGAAAATTAAGGCTCCCCAAGTGAGAGTTATTGATGAAGAAGGTAAACAATTAGGGATTATTAGTGTTGAGAAAGCGATTGAGATTGCTAAAGAAAGAGGGTATGACTTAGTTGAGGTTGCACCTAATGCTGATCCCCCAGTATGTAAGATGATTGATTATGGGAAATTTAAGTATCAGTTAAGTAAGAAGAGCCAGGAAGCTAAAAAGAAACAAACAATAATACAGGTAAAGGAAATTAAGTTAAGACCAAAAACTGATAAACATGATATTGAGGTAAAAGTTAATCACATTAAACGGTTTATTGAAGACAAAAATAAAGTTAAGATAAGCGTTGTTTATAGAGGACGCGAACTGGCTCATGAAGAAATTGGTTTTAAAGTTATGCAAGAAGTGCTTGACAAGATAGCAGATATAGTGAAAGTTGAGACACCACCTCGTCTAGAGGGCAAGTCTCTTATTGCAATTGTAGCACCAAAGAAATAGTTGAAGGAGGAATTAAAAAATGAAAAAACTAAAAACACATAGAGGAGCTGCAAAACGTTTTAAAATAACTGCCACTGGTAAAGTAAAGTATAAAAAGGCAAATTTAAGACATCTTTTAACAGGAAAATCTTCAGGTAGAAAGCGTGCTTTACGCAAACCTGATGTATTAAACACAACACAATCGGCAATTGTTAAAAAAATGCTTCCCTATATGTAATAAAATTGTAAGGAGTAGATTGTTATGGCAAGAGCTAAAGGTGGTTTTAAAACAAGAAGGAGACACAAAAAATTTTTAAAGTTAGCAAAGGGTTACTATGGTGCAAGGCATAGAGTTTATAAAGTTGCAAGGGTAGCTGTTGAACGCTCTCTTGCATTTGCTTTTGAAGGTAGAAAACTTAGAAAAAGAGATATGAGATCTCTATGGATAACACGTATAAATGCTGCTGTGAGACTTTTTGGTTTAAATTACAGCAGATTTATTAACAAACTAAAAAGTAAAAATATTGGTCTTGACAGGAAAATATTAGCTGAAATTGCTGTTTCTGATCCCAAAGCTTTCGAAAATATTGTTAAGACGGTATGTTGATGGGATACGAAGAGTTAGAATCTATAAAGGTTCAAGCTCAGCAGAAGATTAAACATATAAACACTGAAAGGGAATGGATAGAAGTTAAAGCCTTTTTTCTTGGGAAAAAAGGTATAATCCCATCTGTTTTAGCTAAATTACCAGGACTGCCTGTAGAGGAGAAAAAAGCATATGGGCAGGCTGTAAATAATCTTAAAAGTTTCATTGAGAATCTACTTGAAGAACAAATAAAGTTAATTAAAGAAAAAGAGATTGAACAAAAGCTTTTTCAATCTTCTGTTGATATTACACTACCTGGTAAGTTTTATGTTAAACCAGGCACACTCCACCCCATAAGCCAAGTAATTAAGGAAATTGTAGATATTTTTACAGGTATGGGGTTTGAGGTTTATGAAGGTCCCGAACTTGAATCAGACTATTATAATTTTGAAGCTTTAAATATTCCTTCAGAACATCCTGCAAGAGAGATGCAGGATACCTTTTATATAGATGAAGGTTATCTTTTAAGAACTCATACATCTCCTGTACAAATAAGGGTAATGGAGAAAAAAAATCCACCTCTGCATGTTATCTGTCCAGGGAAAGTATATAGAAGGGATTTTGATATAACCCATAGCCCTATGTTTCACCAAGTTGAAGGCTTTGTTGTTGATAAAGGCATTCATTTTGGGCATCTTAAGGGTGTTTTAACAGAGTTTTTACATAGTTTTTATGGAGAAGACAAAAAGATAAGGTTCCGTCCTAGTTATTTTCCCTTTACTGAGCCAAGTGCCGAAGTAGATATAGAATGTGTTGTTTGTAATGGCAAAGGTTGTAGAGTTTGTAAAAATACAGGATGGTTAGAAGTTCTTGGTTGCGGGATGATTCATCCTTATCTATTTAATGAAGTCGGTTATGATAAAGAAGTTTATTCAGGATTTGCTTTTGGGTTAGGTGTTGAAAGATTAACAATGCTAAAGTTTGCAATCGATGATATAAGGCTTTTTTACGAGAATAACTTATCTTTTCTGGAGCAGTTTTGATGAAGGTTTTATATAAATGGCTTCTTGATTTTATTGATCTTGATGCCGATGCTAAGAAAGTTGCTGAAAAACTGACAATGTCAGGTCTCGAGGTAGAATATGTTATAAATACGAAAGACCTTTATAAGAATATTGTTGTTGGTAAAGTAGTAGGTGTAAAAAATCATCCCAACTCTGATAAATTGAAAGTTTGTAGGGTTCATATTGGTACAGACGAGTTAGAGGTTGTTTGTGGTGCTCCTAATGTTGTAGAAAACAAAAATGTAGTCCTTGCTTTACCAGGAGCTGAAGTACTTGGCAATAGGATTGAAAAGGTAAACATAAAAGGTGTTGACTCTACAGGGATGATTTGTTCAGAAAAGGAACTTGGGCTTGCAGTTCATTCTGAAGGTATTATTTTACTTGATGACAATCTAAAACCAGGAAAATGTATTTATGAAGAAGCCTATTCAGATTTAGATGATATCCTTTTTGAAATAAATATTACACCAAATAGAGGAGATTGTTTATCCCATTTAGGTATAGCAAGAGAGTTATCAGCTCTATTTAACAATCCGCTTAAAAAATACATCGATGGATTACCTAAACTCGTAAATCAATTAGATGGAGTGTCTATAGATATTGAAGCTCCTGACTTATGTCCCCGTTATACCGCAAAAATAATTAGAAATATAAAAATTAAGCCTTCACCAGATTTTATTAAAGCACGTATATCTTTATGTGGCATGAGACCAATTAACAATATAGTTGACATTACAAATTATGTAATGCTTGGTTATGGGCAACCTTTACATGCATTTGATTATGATTTAATAAGAGGTTCTAAAATCATAGTCAGAAGAGCAATTGATAATGAGAAATTGAAGACTTTAGATGGTAAAGAAAGGGTTTTAAGTAATTCAGATCTTGTAATTGCTGATGTTTCTGGTGCTATTGCACTTGCAGGCGTTATGGGTGGCGAAAATAGCGAAGTTAATGAAAATACCAAAAATATATTGTTAGAAAGTGCATATTTTGATCCCATAACAATTAGAAAAACTGCAAAAAACCAAAATTTAGTATCAGAAGCATCTTACCGTTTTGCAAGAGGTGTAGATATTCTTAATGTTCCTATTGCCTGTGAGATTGCTGGAAAAATGATGGGTAGTTTTGCAGATGGTGAAGTTATCGATGGTGTTTATGATGTTTTTCCTAAACCCTATCGTGACAGAATAATTAAGTTTAGACCTGAAAAGTGCAAAGCATATTTAGGCGTGAATTATAAAAAGGAAGAAATGGAATCTCGCCTAGTTAACTTGGGGTTTGGTGTTAATAAAAAAGCTTATGAATGGGATATCATTGTTCCATCTTATAGAATTGATGTAGCAATAGAGGAAGATATTTTTGAGGAAATCGCGAGGATGGGGTTTTATCAGGAAATAACTACAAGTCTTCCCAATATCCCTATGCGTTCAAGAAAAGATATTCATGAAAATAAATTTAAACAGACATTGGTAAACACACTTGTTAATTTAGGAGCTAATGAAATCATTACTTACAGTTTTATTAGGGAAAAGGAACTTGAAAAAATAAAGTTTAAACTCAATAAGGATAGTTTTGTTTACATAAAAAATCCACTTTCAGAAGAAGCTACTTTAATGAGGCCCACTCTTATACCTTCCCATTTAATAGTAGCTGAGAACAATCATTTGAGGATGAACTACGATTTTATTTTTTTTGAAATTGGGAAGAAATATTCAAAAGATTTAGATAATAGTAAAAGTTTTAGTGAAAAAGAAGTTCTTGGTATTGTTTTTTCAGGTTTTTATAGAACAAAAGAGTGGTATGGTAGTGAAGAAAAGTTCGATTATTACATTGTTAAGGGGTTTATAGAAAGATTTTTTGAAAGAATTTGTAAATCAGAGTTTGATGTTTCTCCAATAAATTACGAAGATTTGCTGTATCTGCATCCTGTTGAATCAGCAGAAATTTATATTGGTGGCATGCAAATAGGATATTTTGGGAAAATCCACCCTGAAATCAATAAAAACTGGAGTTTAAAAAGAGATGTCTTTGTTGCTGAAATAGATTTTGAGCTGCTTAAGAGAATCTATCTTAATACAAGTCTGCAATATTATGAATTTTCAAAATTTCCCTGGACGGATAGAGATATTACAGTTATTGTTGACGAGAAAGTTAGCTTTAAAGAAATTTTATCAGTATTAATTGAACATTCAGGAGAGTTGGTTAAGAGTATTAGGCTTATTGATTTGTATAAAGGTGAAAAAATTGGAACTGGCAAAAAAAGTCTTACTTTTAAGCTAATTTATCAGGCTAAAGACAGGACCTTAAGTGATGAGGAAGTCAATGAAGAAAATACGAGGATTGCAAAGGCACTTTTACAAGAACTTAATGTAGAATTTCCAAAATAAATCAGGAGAGGTATATGACAAAGCAGGATTTAATTCTAATGATGATGGAAGAATTAGGTTATTCAAGAAGAGATTCTAAGGCTTTTATAGATAAGGTATTTTCAATTATGATTGATTCAATATTGAAAAAAGAAAGCATCAAAATTACGAATTTCGGTAGCTTTGTAGTAAGGATTAAGGGTAAAAGGATTGGTAGAAATCCAAAAACAAAAAAAGAGTATATCATTAAAGATAGAGCAGTTGTAGTTTTTAAGCCATCAATAGGATTAAGAAAAGAGCTAAAAATGAAGTAGTGTATGGAGTTAAAAAAGAAGTATTATAAAATTGGAGAAGTTTGTTTAATAGTTGGAATTAAACCTTATATTTTAAGATACTGGGAAAAGGAGATAAAAGAAATTAGACCTTCAAGGTCGCTTAACAATCAAAGGCTTTATGATAGAGAAGTTGTGAGAAAAATTATGCAAATTAAAAAACTTACAGATGAAGGTTATAAACTTAACATTATAAAAAACAAGATTACCAAAAATGTTGTTAATAATGAGTTTACTATTTTGGAAGATATAAAAAAAGATTTGCTAAATATAAAAAGTTTGTTAGAATTATAAATCGTTCGGGATGTAGCGCAGCCTGGTAGCGCACACGCTTGGGGTGCGTGTGGTCGTGGGTTCAAATCCCGCCATCCCGACTTTTTAGATCCCTAACATTAATGCAAGGCTTAAAAAGTCTCTGTCTAACTTCTTCTTTCCCTTTGCTACTTCTTCCAGGGGTGTTGCAACTATTTGAGATTTTTGAAGTCCAACCATAACGTTGTGCTTATTATCAATCAAATGTTCCACAGCAGATCTTCCAAGTCTGCTTGCAAGCAATCTATCAAATGCAGTTGGTGAACCGCCTCTTTGTATATGTCCTAAAACACTTACCCTGATTTCATAACCGATTTTGTCTTTAAGTTGTTGAGCAATTTTTTCTGCACTGCCAGCACCTTCTGCTACAATAATAATTGCATTTGTACCACCTTCATTGAATCTTTTCTTTAAAGATGATACGATTTTTTCAATATTTAATTGTGCTTCAGGTATTATTGTGTATTCAGCGCCAGAGATGATTCCAGCTACAACAGCTAAGTATCCACAATTTCTTCCCATAACCTCGATAATAAAAGCTCTTTCATGGGATGTTGCTGTATCTTTTATTGCATCTGTTGCCCATAATATTGTGTTTAATGCAGTATCAACGCCAATAGCCATATCAGTATAGGGTATATCATTATCTATCGATGCAGGTATTCCAACACAAGGGATACCTTGTTTTTCTAATGCCAGTGCACCTTTTAGAGAACCTTCACCACCAATAATTACCATTGCATCTATTTCTAAGTTTTTTAAATTTTGAGCAGCTTTCATCTGATTCTTTTCATCTAAAAATTCGGGACATCTTGCTGTTTGAATTATCGTCCCACCCTTTTGCAATATCCCACTAACTGAACGAGCATATAAGGGATAAAAAATGTTTTCTAATATGCCCTTATATCCTTTTACAAAACCATAAACCTCAATTCCATTGTAAATAGCGGTTCTTACAGCTGCTCTAATTGCAGCATTCATTCCTGGACAGTCACCACCTGAAGTTAATATGCCAATCCTTTTTGGCCTATTTTTCATCATTGATACCTCTTCGCAATTTTTTTATAGTAAGTATAGCCTATGGTTTGAATATGTCAATAGACCCATTTTTGTAAATTTTAGTTGTGAGTGAGGTTACAAAATAATATAATTTGTAAGATTAAAAAATGAGGTTGTTTATATGATAGAAGGGCATATTTACAAATCCTTTGACAAAGAATTAAAGGAACTAAAAGAAAAGCTGCTCTATGAAGGAGCAATGGTAGAAAGGGCTATAAAAGAAGCAATAACAGCCTTGCTTGAGAGAGATTCATCGCTTGCTGAGAAAGTTATATCCGATGATGAGCTTGTTAATGCTAAGGAAGTAGAAATAGATGAATTTTGTCTAAAACTGCTTGCTTTAAGACAACCTGCTGCCAGAGATTTGAGATTTATTACTACTGCAATAAAAATTAATTATGACCTTGAAAGAATTGGGGATATGGCAGTAAATATATGTGAAAGGGTACTTGAATTAAACCAGGAACCTCAATTAAAGCCTTATATTGATTTACCTAAAATGGCTGAAACTGTTCAGTTGATGGTAAAAGAGAGTCTTGATGCATTTGTTAAAGAAGATGTTGAATTAGCTTGGAAAGTTACAAAAGATGATGAGATTGTTGACCATTTGCATGACCAGATATTTCGTGAATTACTAACTTATATGATGCAGGATTTTAAAGCTGTCTCAAGAGCAACTAGACTTTTGTTTATATCAAAATACTTAGAAAGAATCGCAGATCATGCAGTAAATATTGCTGAGCTTGTAATTTTCATGGTTGAAGGTAAGATAATTAGGCATCTTAAAACACAAAAAGAGGAATAAATAGTGAGAGTACTATTTAAGTATCTCTCATTATTGTGTTTTTTTTGATTTTGTCCTGTGCTGATAAGAAAAATTCACAAATAAAAAGACATTCAATTAATATAGCTGGCTCAACCTCTGTTATGCCTTTTACAGAGAAGCTTGCAGAATATTTTATGGTTGGGCATCCAGAGTTTGTTGTAAATGTTCAATCAGGAGGCTCTACCGCAGGAATACAAGCGGCAATAAGTGGTACAGTTGATATTGGGATGTCTTCAAGAGAGTTGAAAGAGGAAGAAAAGGTTCTTAATGAGATTGTTATTTGTTATGATGGTATAGCAGTCATTGTAAATCCAGTAAATCCTATAAATGAGTTATCCTTTCAACAAGTAAAAGATATTTTCTCAGGAAAGATAAGTAATTGGGAAAACCTAGGCTGGATTAACAGAAAAATTGATGCAGTTACAAGAGAAGAGGGATCTGGTACAAGAGGTGCGTTTGAAGAATTGGTTATGGGGAAGACTCATATTGATGATGGTATTATGGTTCAGGATTCCAATGGTTCAGTAAAAGAAGTTATTGCGACGGACCCTTATGCTATTGGTTATGTTTCACTTGGAATGGTCGATAAAAAGGTAAAATCTATCAAAATTGATGGTGTGGAACCTACTGTGGAAAATATTAGACAGAAAAAGTATAAAATAGTGCGACCATTTTTATATTTAACTAAAGGGAAACCAAAAGATGATGCAGAAGTTTTTATTGATTTTTTTCTTTCTAAGGAAGGCCAGGGCATATTAAAAAAAGAGGGGTTGATTCCAGTAAATGATTGAGAGATTAAAGCAAAAAGAAGAGGTAATAAAGTTATTGCTAATGATATCGGCTCTATCTTCACTATTATTTTTGTTTCTTATTTTTATTTTTATACTTACAGAAGGTTTGCCTCTTTTTTATAAAATAGGTGTATCAAAGATAATATTTGGATTTAAGTGGGCACCTACAAAAGGAAGTTTTGGAATATTTCCTATGATTATTTCATCTTTTCTTGTGACTTTTGGTGCTCTAATTATAGGTGGACCGCTTGGACTTGCTTGTGCTACTTATTTAGCTGAATATGCTGGTAAAAAAAGGAAGACTTTTTTAAAACCACCTGCTCTGGAGTTATTAGCAGGGATACCATCTGTAGTTTATGGTTTTTTAGGTGTTGTTTATGTAGTACCCCTTGTAAGGGAATTTTTTGGTGATTCAGGATTTTCTCTGTTTTCTACTTCTATTGTATTAGGAGTAATGATTTAAACAACAGTTACAAGCATATCCTATGATTCATTGATGAGTGTTCCAAGACAATATAGGGAAGGTTCTATCGCTATGGGGCAACAAAATGGCAAACTATATGGCGTGTTGTTATACCTTCGGCAAAATCGGGGATATTAGCAAGTTTTATTCTTGGAATGGGTAGGGCCATCGGTGAAACAATGGCAGTTATAATGGTTGCAGGAAATGCCCTTAAAATACCTACTTCAATTCTTGACCCTTTGAGAACTCTAACAAGTAATATTGCGTTAGAATTGGCTTATGCAAGTGGTGACCATCGTTTAGGCTTATTTTCTATTGGTATTGTGTTGCTTGTGATAATTATGATATTGAACTATATTGCGAACTTTGTTGTGAGAAAAAGGGTGATTAGATGAGAATCAATCCAAAATTTGTAGATAAATTTGTCAAAGTAAGCTTAAATTTACAGGCATTTTTTACTGTAGGTATTTTAGTGGTAATCGTATTAATAATTTTTTTCAAAGGGATTAAACACTTTAATCTTGAGTTTCTATTAACTTTTCCTGAAGATATGGGTAGACATGGTGGTATATTTCCTGCTATTGTGGGTACAATCCTTTTAGTTTTACTGTCACTAATTTTTGCAACACCTCTTGGAGTAAGTACAGCTATTTTTCTCACCGAATATACAAAGTAATCAAATTTTACAAAGGTTATAAGGTTTGGTGTGGAATCATTAGCTGGCATCCCATCAATTATTTATGGATTATTTGGTTTTATATTTTTTGTAATCAAATTAAAAATGGGTTGGTCATTATTGGCGGGTGCTTTAACCCTTACGATAATGATTTTGCCTATAATAATTAGAACAAGTGAAGAGGCCATTAAGTCGGATCCTAAAAATTTTAGGATGGTAAGCTATTCTCTTGGCGCAACAAAATGGGAAACAACAACAAAAGTAGTATTACCAAATGCTGCACCTGGGATTCTTACTGGTATAATGTTAAGCATTGGTAGAGCAATGGGAGAAACAGTAGCGGTCATATTTACTATGGGTAGTTCACTTAGGCTTCCTACTTCACTTTTTGATTCAGGCAGAACAATGGCTGTACATTTTTACATTTTGGCAAGAGAAGGAATTTCTATGGAAAAAGCCTATGCAACTGCTTTGGTGCTGGTGTTAAGCATCCTTTTTATAAATGTTTTTGCTTACTATTTTATGTATAAAGTTATTTCAAAGTACTCGTGAGTTTATCTATGGATGTAAAAATAGAAATAAAGAATCTAACGGTTAAGTCTGAAGTTGCTACAATTCTAAAAAATGTGAATTTGTCTATTTACAAAAATACTATTCTCGGTTTGATGGGGCCTGCGGGGAGTGGAAAATCAACCTTGATTTCAGTAATTAACAGGATGATTGATTTTGAAGAAAATCTTAAGGTTTCGGGAAGTGTCTTTATTGATGGAGAAGATATTTTAGACAAGGAAGTAAATCCAGTATTATTAAGAAGAAGAATTGAAATGTTTTTGCAGTTCCTATACCATTGCCTCGGTCTATCTTTGAAAATGTAGTTTATGGCCCACGTTTAAAAGGCATAAAGAAAATGACTCATTTAAATCGTATTGTGGAGGATTCATTAAGAAAAGCATATTTATGGGATGAAGTTAAAGATAGATTGCATACATCAGCTTTAAAGTTATCTGGTGGTTAACAGCAAAGGCTGTGCCTTGCAAGAGCCCTTGCATTACAACCAGAAATAATTTTACTTGACGAACCTTGTTCAGGTTTAGACCCAATTTCAACTGCAAAAATAGAAAAAGCATTAAACGAATTGAAAAAAAATTATACCATTATCTTGGTTTCAAATAATACAAAACAAATTGCAAGAGCAACAGATTATACAGCGTTTTTCTATATTGGTGAATTAATAGAATTTGATGCAACAGAAAAGTTGTTTACTAATCCCAAGGAGAAAGAAACTGAAGATTACATACAGGGGAAATTTGGATGATGAACGATTGTGATATTCAAACGAGAAAATTAAATCTTTATTATGGTAATTTTCATGCTCTAAAGGATGTAGATTTTTGTGTTTTCAAGAACAAAATAACTGCATTAATAGGACCATCTGGATGCGGTAAATCTACTTTACTTAGATGTTTTAATAGGATGAATGAACTCTATGATGTTGTCAAAATTACTGGCAATATTGACATTTTTGGTAAAGATATTATGACTTTTTGACATAATTGATTTGAGAAGAAAAGTGGGTATGGTGTTTCAAAGACCCAATCCATTTCCATTTTCAGTGTATGAAAATATGATCTATGGTTTGAGAATACACGGTATAAAAATGAAAAAGGCCGAGGAAGAGGAGCTTATTATAAAGTGTATGGAGGCAGTATCATTATGGGATGATATTAAAGATAAGCTTCATAAATCTGCTTTAGAACTTTCAGAGGAAATGAAGCAAAGATTGTGTATAGCAAGGCTTTTGATGATAAAACCCGATATTATATTGCTTGATGAGCCTTGCTCAGCACTGGATCCAATTGCAACAATGCGGATAGAAGAACTCATTATTGAACTTAAAAAAGATTATACTATTTTAATTGTAACCCATAACATGCAACAGGCTGCAAAAGTATCAGACTATACTGGTTTTATGTTATTGGGAGAATTAATTGAGTTTGGTGAAACGTCTCAGATTTTTACATCTCCTAAAAATGTGAAAACAGAAGAATATATCACTGGAAGATTTGGATAATTTTAGAACTCTTTAATAGACCTAGACCAAAAGTATTTGACAAAATTACTTTTTTCATTATAATAAACAAGTTATATTTAGAGGAATTTGGTTATGAAAATACTTGTTAAAGACATAAAGTTTGATGAGATTGAAAGGGAATGGGATGAGCCTGTTGATGTGGCGAATGGGCTTTTTGATCTGCAGCCTCATAATACGATAAAACTTATTGAGCCATTTCATGTACTGATGAAACTTTATAGAGTGGGGGAAAATATAGATATAAAAGGTACTTATTCTGGTCATTTAGAGTTTGACTGCGATAGATGTTGTGAGAGAACGATGATAAAATTTGAAAAGAGTTTTCATTTTATACTTCAACCAAAAAAAGTTGAAGATGAAGTTATTGAAGAAGGTGATGAAGAAATTGATTTTGGCTTTTATGAGGGAGAAGAAATTGATTTATCTGAACTTGCTATAGAGCAGTTAATGTTATCAATCCCAATAAAAAAGCTTTGTAAAGAGGAGTGCAAAGGTATTTGTCCCTATTGTGGCCAGAATAAAAATGAAGTAGAGTGTGGTTGTGAAGAGAAAGCAATATCATTAAATCCATTTAAAAAATTAATAAGTTAAGGAGTGTACAATGCCAAATCCGTTTAAAAGACATAGCCGTTCAAGAACAGGTAAACGCAGGGCTCATGATGCTCTTACTCCACCAAGTTTAGCAAAATGCAGTAACTGTGGAGAAACCAAGCCTCCACATCAAGTGTGTCCTGCCTGTGGTTATTACAAAGGGAAAAAAATATTACAATCTGAAGAAGAATAATATTTTGCTATTATGATAATAGCAGTTGATGCCATGGGTGGCGATAAAGCACCTCATATCAACGTAGAAGGTGCTTTTTTGGCAACTGAAGAGATGGACCTTACAATTGCGCTGGTCGGTGATAAGAATCTAATTGAACCTCTAGTGGAAAAGTATAAAGATAGGAAGAAGAAGGGCTCTGTAGTTGTTGTGCATGCATCTGAAGCTATATCCATGAGTGAATCACCATCAGTTGCACTAAGAAAAAAGAAAAACTCCTCTATAGGTATAGCCCTTGAAATGGTAAAAAAAGGAGAAGCTGATGCGGCTATAAGTGCAGGTAATTCAGGGGCGATGATGGCTTTTTCAATGTTTGTGATGAAAAGATTAAGTGGTGTCGAAAGGCCAGCTATTGCAACGGTGATGCCTAATATAAAAGGTGCCACTGTTTTATTAGATGCTGGTGCTAATGTTGAATGTAAACCAATAAATCTTGTTCAGTTTGGTATAATGGGTTCTGCATATGCATCGACAATCCTTGATATAAAGTTTCCAAGAGTTGGCGTTTTAAGCAATGGTGAAGAAGAAGAAAAAGGGACTGAGTTAACAAGAGAGACACATGAAATGCTGAAAAAAACACCTTTGAATTATATTGGTTATGTTGAGGGAAGAGATATTTTTAATGGAAATGTTGATGTTGTTATTTGCGACGGTTTTGTAGGGAATATTGTTTTAAAAGTTGCTGAAGGTGTTGCCTTTGCAATTACAAATCTTTTGAAAAAGGAAGTAAACCAGACCTTTCTCAACAAGTTGGGTTTTGCCATTGCAATGCCAGCCCTAAAAGCTTTAAAAAAGAAGATTGATTATGAAGAATATGGCGGTGCACCATTGTTGGGTGTTGATGGCATAAGCATAATATGTCATGGTTCATCTTCATCATATGCTATTAAAAATGCTATAAAGTATGCCAAAGAATGTGTGGAGAAAAAATTAAATAATATTTTAAAAGTGGAAATGGAAAAGTTTATAAGTGCATTCCCTATAGGGAATAGGGGTATTGAACAATGAAAAAACCAGTTATAACAGGTGTTGGTGCTTATGTGCCAAGGGGTATACTTACAAATAAAGATTTAGAGAAGATTGTAGATACATCCGATGAATGGATAACAACAAGGACAGGCATTCAGGAGAGAAGAATTGCTTCTGAAAAGGAAGTTACAACAGATTTAGCACTTGAAGCGGCAAAAATTGCTTTAAAGAGAGCAAATGTACGAGCAAGAAATCTAGATTATATTATTTTTGCAACAGCAACACCTGATATGCTTTTTCCTTCTGCAGCATGTATTTTACAACATAAATTGGGTGCAAAACATGCAGCATGTTTTGATATAGCTGCTGGATGTTCTGGTTTTATTTATGCACTGTCCATTGCCGAAAAATATATACTTGCTGGTGATGCTAACAATATTCTTGTTGTTGGTGCAGAGATTTTAAGTAGAATTGTGGATTGGAGTGATAGGTCTACATGTGTACTTTTTGGAGATGGTGCAGGTGCAGTTGTAATTAGTGCACGTGAAGGTGATAGAGGGATAATTTCAACGATTTTACGTTCCGATGGGAGTTACGGTGATTTGTTAAAGCTACCAGGGGGCGGTAGTCTATATCCACCTTCACACGAAACAGTTGATAATAAATTGCATTATATAAAGATGCAGGGTAATGAGGTTTTTAAAAAAGCTGTTAAAGCAATGGAAGATATAGCAGCTGAGATTCTTGAAAGAAATGGTTTTGTGGGTAAAGACGTTGATTTACTGGTCCCACACCAGGCAAATTTAAGAATTATTTCTGCTGTTCAAAAAAGAGTAAATATTCCTGAAAATAGAACATATATCAACATACACAAGTATGGCAATACATCTGCAGCGTCTATTCCGATTGCGCTTTATGAAGCTTGTGAAAGGGGATTTTTAAGAGAACGAGATCTCGTATTATGTGTTGCTTTTGGCGCTGGTTTTACATGGGGGGCAGGGCTAATAAGATGGTAAATTAAAGGAGGAAGTTATGTCATTAGCAGAGTTTTTTTTAAACGAAGACCAGAAATATATTAAGGGTCTTGCAAGAAAGATTGCAAAAGAGAAGATTTTGCCTGTTAGAGCTCATCTTGATGAATACAATGAGTTTCCAAGAGAAATCTTAAATCATATTGCTCAAGCGGGTTTGTTTGGAATATACATTCCTGAGGAGTATGGTGGGCTAGGTTATGGTTCCTTTGAAAATTGTTTGGCTATCGAAGAACTTAGCTGGGGATGTTTAGGTGTTTCTGTTAGTTTTGCTGCGAGTGGTTTAGGAGCATATCCCATACTATTATTTGGTACTGAAGAACAGAAAAGGAAGTATCTACCTGATATTGCAAAAGGTAAGAAATTAGCTGCTTTTGGTCTTACAGAAGCTAATGCAGGTTCTGATGCAGGAGGTATAGAAACAACAGCAGTTAAGGATGGAGATTACTATATCTTAAATGGGACAAAACAATGGATAACCAATGGTGGAGAAGCGGATATTTATACTGTAATAGCAATGACAAATAAAGCAAAAGGGCCAAGAGGTGCATCGGCATTTATAGTAGAAAAGGGGACAGAAGGCTTTTCTTTCGGTAAAAAAGAGAACAAAATGGGTATTAGAGCATCTGCGACAAGAGAGCTTATATTCCAAGATTGTAGAGTTCATAAGGACAACTTAATTGGTGGTAGAGAAGGCATTGGCTTTATTGTAGCAATGAAGACTTTTGATATGACAAGGCCTGGTATTGGAGCACAAGCAATTGGTCTTGCTCAAGCTGCTTTGGATGTAGCGGTAGATTATGCAAGAGAAAGACACCAGTTTGGAAAGCCAATAATATCTTTTCAGGCGATTCAGCATATGCTTGCAGATATGGCGACACAATTAGAAGCAGCAAGGGCATTAGTTTATCAGGTTGCAAAATATATTGATGCTGGTGGAAAGGATTTTTCTAAGTATTCAGCTATGGCTAAGGTTTTCCCATCTGATATGGCTGTAAAAGTGGCACTCGATGCCATTCAGGTTTTAGGTGGGTATGGGTATATGAAAGAATATCCAGTGGAAAAAATGTTGAGGGATGCCAAAATACTACAAATCTATGAAGGCACAAACCAGATTCAAAGAAATGTAATAGGTCAGGAACTTATTAAAGAATACGCAGGCAAGAAGGAATAGTTAATATGCAAGATAAGAAGATTGCCTTTATTTTTCCTGGTCAGGGTTCTCAATATGTGGGGATGGGGAAAAAGCTATATGACTATGCAGATGAATTGAAACGTGTTTTTCAAGAAGCAGATGATGTTTTAGGTATTAAGCTTTCTAATTTATGCTTCAATGGACCTGATGAGGAGCTTAAATTAACGGAAAACACACAGCCAGCAATTTTAACTGTAAGCATAGCTGTATATAAATACATGCAAATGAAAAATGGTCATATAGTACCAGATATCGTAAGTGGTCACAGTCTTGGAGAGTATTCAGCACTTGTTGTAGCTGGTAGTTTAAGTTTTGCTGATGCCTTAAGGATAGTTAGGGCAAGAGGAAAGTATATGCAAGAGGCTGTTCCTGTTGGTGAAGGAGCCATGGCAGCTATCCTTGGTGCTGAAGAAAGTGTTGTTGAAGAAGTATGTGAAACTATTACTAAAGAAATTGGGTATGTTACACCTGCAAATTATAATTCAAATGGTCAAATTGTGATATCAGGTAAAACTATTGCGGTAAATAAAGCTGTTGAAATGTTAAAATCTAAAGGGGTAAAAAGGGCTGTTTTATTACCCGTTAGTGCACCTTTTCATAGCGCATTGATGGAACTTGCGGCTAGAAAATTAAAGGACGATTTTAAACATATCAAAGTTAATAAGCCAAAGATACCTGTAATTTCAAATGTTACGGCTCAACCTTATAAAGATGAAAAAGAAATCGTTGATTTACTTGTAGAACAGGTTATGAAGCCTGTCCAGTGGATTAAATGTGTGAAGTTTATTTATTCTTATGGAATAAAAAAATTTCTTGAAGTAGGACCTGGTAAAGTGTTGACTGGGCTTGTTAAAAAGATTTGTCCAGATGTAGAAGTGAATGCGGTAGAATTACCAGAAGAAGTTGATGCGTTTCTACACACGTATATTAAGGAGTAAAAAGATGCAGGATTTAAAAGATAAGGTTGCTTTTATAACTGGAGGTTCGCAAGGTATCGGAGCTGCAATAGTTAAGGCGTTTTATAATGTAGGGGCAAAAGTTTATTTTTGTGGCAGAGATGAACAAAAATTGATTAAAATAGCTGAAGAACTAAAGGTTATTAATAGTTATGGTAGTTTCGGTTATTTTGTTGGAGACGTTACTGATTATAAAAATGTGGAAAACATGGTTGATGAGTTAGTAAAAAAAGAAGGTCGTATTGATATACTTGTAAACAATGCAGGGATAACAAAGGATAACATCATATTGAGAATGAAAGAAGAAGAGTGGGATGCTGTACTTAATACAAACCTTAAAGGGGCTTTTTTCTTTACAAAAGCTGTGCTTAGATATATGATAAGGCAAAAAAGTGGAAAGATAATAAATATTTCTTCTGTCGTAGGTAGGATGGGTAACGCTGGGCAGGGAAATTATTGTGCTTCTAAAGCGGGTATTGAAGGTTTTACTAGAGCTGTTGCAAGAGAAGTTGCATCGAGGAATATAACTGTAAATGCAGTGGCACCTGGTTATATCGTTACTCCTATGACTGAAGTACTTGCTGAAGATGTTAAGAAAAACCTAATGGATATGATTCCATTAGGAAGGCTTGGTAAACCCGAAGATGTTGCCAATGCTGTTCTTTTTCTTGCTTCAAGTATGGCTGATTATATTACTGGCCAGGTTCTCCATGTAAATGGTGGAATGTATATGTAAAAAAAATTAGGAGGTGATTAAATGGAAAGAGCAGAAATCGAAAAGAAAGTGAAAGAAATCATAGTACAGCAGTTAAATGTAAGTGAAGAGGAAGTAAAACCAGAAGCTTCTTTTATTGAAGATTTAGGTGCAGACTCACTTGACACTGTTGAACTTGTCATGGCTTTCGAAGAGCAATTCGGCCTTGAGATTCCCGATGAAGATGCTGAAAAGATAAGAACTGTTAAAGATGCAATTGATTATATTGCTTCTAAAGTTGCCTAAAAAAAGGGAGGGTTCCCCCTCCCATACTAGTAATGAGGTATGGATATGAGAAGAGTTGTTGTAACAGGCATAGGGATGGTAACACCCTGTGGGAATGACTTAAAAGAAAACTGGGATAATATAGTAAACGGCAGATCAGGAATAGGTCCTATCACTAGGTTTGATACAAGTAATTTTCCAACTAAGATTGCAGGTGAAGTTAAAAATTTAAATCCAGAGAATTTTGTTGATAAAAAAGATGCAAAAAGATTGGATTTGTTTCTTATTTATGCACTTTCAGCAGCTAAGATGGCTATGCAAGATAGTGGTTTGACTATTACTGAAGAAAATGCAGAAAGAGTAGGAGTAATGGTGGGAGCAGGATTAGGTGGGCTTTTGACAATAGAAAAATATCATCAAACATTGTTAGAAAATGGTCCACGTAAAGTTTCACCATTCTTTATACCATACAGTATCGTAAACATGGCGCCTGGTCTTATATCTATGGAATATGGTGCTAAAGGCCCTAATTTATCAGTAGTCACTGCATGTGCAACATCAACACATTGTATTGGTGAAGCTTTTGAGTGTATTTTAAGAGGTGATGCAGATGCAATGATTGCTGGTGGCGCTGAAGCAACAATTACGCCTCTCGCAATAGCGGGATTTTGTTCTATGAAGGCACTTTCAACAAGAAATGATGAGCCACATAAAGCGAGCAGACCCTTTGATAGGGATAGAGATGGTTTTGTAATGGGAGAAGGTTCTGCAATTCTCATTCTTGAAGAGCTTGAGCATGCAAAAAAGAGAGGAGCAAACATTTATGCTGAGATAGTTGGCTATGGGCTTTCTTCTGATGCATATCATATGACAGCACCTGCACCAGAAGGTGAAGGTGCCTTTCGTTGTATGAGAATGGCAATAAAAGATGCTGGTATTACACCAGAACAAATTGATTATATAAATGCTCATGGAACTTCAACATATTATAATGACCTTTTTGAGACGATTGCTATAAAAAGACTTTTCGGAGAAAGATCTTATAAAATACCTGTTAGCTCAACAAAGTCTATGACAGGGCACCTATTAGGTGCTGCTGGAGCTGTAGAAGCTGCTTACACAGTAATGAGTTTAAAAACTTCAATTATCCCACCAACTATAAACTATGAGAATTGTGATGGTGAATGCGATTTGGATTATGTACCAAATATAGCAAGGGAGATGAAAATTACCTATGCTATGTCCAATTCTTTTGGTTTTGGTGGTACAAATGCAACATTAGTTTTTAAGAGATTTTAGTAGAGGTTTCTATGAAAATATGCATCGGTAGCGACCATAGAGGTGTAGAAATTAAAAATAGCCTTATTAAATTTCTTTCTGATAAAGGTTATGTAGTAGATGATATGGGTACTTATAATGGCAATGGATCTGTTGATTATCCTGATTTTGCTGTTAAGGTGGCAGGGGCGGTTAGTAATAATAAGGCAGACTTAGGCATACTCATATGTGGTACAGGCATAGGGATGTCAATTGTTGCTAATAAATTTATTGGGATTAGGGCTGCGCTTGTTCATGATTTAGAGACAGCACGTTTTGCAAAAGAACATAATAATGCCAATGTCTTAGTTATAGGTGGTAATCTAATAGATGAAAAGCAAGCAAAGGATATAGTAGATACCTGGCTTAACAGTCAATTTGAAGGTGGTAGACACCAAAAACGTATTGAAAAAATTTTACAACTTGAAGAAAGTATTAAAACAAGACATAACGTTGTTGATATAATTGGTAAGGACGATCCTTTTCTTGCTTCTCTTATTGAAAGAGAGCTAAAAAGACAGCAGGAAACGCTGGTTTTGATTGCATCTGAGAATTTAGCAAGTAAAGCAGTTTTAGCTGCACAGGGGAGTGTGTTTACTAATAAATATGCTGAAGGTTATCCGGGAAAAAGGTATTATGGTGGTTGTGAAGTTTGTGATGAGATTGAAAGTATAGCAATTGAGAGAGCGAAAAATCTTTTCGGCGCTGAGCATGCAAATGTTCAGCCCATATCGGGTTCAGCAGCAAATTTAGCAGCATATTTTGCAATTATTAATCCTGGCGATACTATACTTGCAATGAAATTAGCACACGGTGGACATTTAACACATGGTGCCCCTGTAAGTATTACGGGAAAAATTTTTAATATAGTTAGCTATGGTGTGAGAAAAGAAGATGGCCTTATCGATTATGATGAAGTTGAGAGGTTAGCTAAACAATATAAACCAAAACTTATAGTTGCAGGTGCGAGTTCTTATTCAAGAATTATTGATTTTAAAAGATTTAGAGAGATAGCCGATTCAGTTGGCGCGTATTTTATGGTTGATATGGCTCATATAGCAGGATTGGTTGCAGCAGGTGTTCACCCATCCCCTGTCCCCCATGCGCATATAGTGACAAGCACTACTCACAAGACACTTAGGGGACCGCGAGGTGGCTTTATATTGTGCAAAGAAGAGTTTAAAGAAAGAGTAGACAAAGCTGTCTTTCCAGGGCTTCAGGGGGGTCCCTTAATGCATACAATTGTAGCAAAAGCGGTTGCTTTTAAAGAGGCAATGACGCCTGAATTCAAGCATTACCAGGAACAAGTTGTTAAAAATGCTAAAATTATGGTTAAAGTTTTTCAAGATAGAGGTTTTAAAGTTGTTTCTGGTGGGACAGACAATCATATGTTTCTGTTAGATCTATCTGAATTAAATGTTACAGGAAGGGATGTAGAAAAACTTCTTGAATCAATAGGCATTATTGTAAATAAGAATGCTATTCCCTTTGATGAAAAACCACCTACGCTTACATCAGGTATTAGGATAGGAACACCTTTTATTACAAGTAGAGGCATGAAAGAAGAGGAAATGGTTGAGATTGCTTCAATAATTGCAGATGCAATTAAACATGCTGAATGTAAGCATTTTGTTAGTGAATTAAAAGAAAAAGTGCTTAAAATTTGTAAAGAATTCCCAATTTATGGGGAGCTACTTTAGTGGAAAGACCTTCATGGGATGAGTATTTTTTAGAGATAGCTAAGATTGTTTCTAAACGTTCTACATGCCTTAGGAGAAGTGTAGGTGCTATTCTTGTAAAAGATAAAAGAATTCTTGCAACAGGTTATAATGGTGCTCCTTCAAATATCAAGCATTGTCTTGAAGTTGGTTGTATTAGAGAATCAAAGAAAATCCCTTCTGGTGAGAGACATGAATTGTGCAGAGGTATTCATGCTGAGCAAAATTTGATTATCCAGGCAGCCTATCATGGTGTTTCCATATCAAATTCAACGCTTTATTGTACAAACTTTCCCTGTTCCATCTGTGCAAAGATGATTATAAATGCTGGTATAGAAAGAATTGTTTATCTTGAAGGTTATCCTGATAATATGTCAGAAGAGCTAATAAAAGAGGCAGGGATAAAGGTAGAGAAAAAGTGAAGTGTCCTTTTTGTAGTTTTGAAGAAAATAAAGTACTCGATTCACGTTTAAGTAAAGATGGCACTGAAATAAGAAGAAGAAGGCAATGTCTTAAATGTAATAGAAGATTTACCACAAGAGAGGTAGTTGTTTTATCATTTCCAGCGGTAGTCAAAAAAAATGGAGATAGGGAGCCTTTCGATTCAGAGAAAATAAGAACTGGAATAAAAAAGGCTTGTGAAAAAAGACCTATTAGTATGGAACAGATAAATGAAATAGTAAAAAAAATAGAGCAGTTATGTATTGAGTTTGGTGAAAGCGAGATACCCTCAGCAAAGATTGGTGAAATGGTGATGGAAGAGTTAAAAAATTTAGACCATGTTGCCTACGTAAGGTTTGCTTCAGTTTATAAAGAGTTCAAAGATCCCACCCAGTTTATGGAAGCTTTGAAACAACTAAATTCTACAAAAAATAAAAAATGATACATCCCCATGAATATTACATGAAAATAGCATTAAACCTTGCGAAAAAAGGTATGGGTTTTGTTTCACCTAATCCCTGTGTTGGGGCTGTTGTAGTAGATAGGCATGGGAATATTATTTCTAAAGGCTATCACAGGTATTATGGAGGACCTCATGCTGAGGTCTATGCATTGGAACATCTTGATAAAAAACAAGCAAAAGATGCGACTCTTTATGTAACATTAGAACCATGTAACCATTTTGGAAAAACACCACCATGTACGGAACTAATAATAAAGAAAGGTATAAGAAAGGTTGTAGTTGGTTTGTTAGATCCAAACCCTATTGTAAATGGTGCTGGAATTAAAAGACTAAAAGAATCAGGAATAGCTGTTACTACAGGTGTTTTAGAAAATTTGCTTGCTAAATTTTATAAACCTTTCAATAAATACATTACTAAAAAAATACCTTTTATTACATTGAAAGTTGCTCAGAGTCTTGATGGTAAAAATTCAGTTAAAATTGGTAATAAGTATCTTGTATCTGAAAAGACTTTGAAATTTGTTCATAGATTAAGATTTGAATCTGATGCAATTATGGTAGGCATAAATACAATAATAAGTGATAACCCAAAATTAAATATTAGATATGGAAATAAAAAACCTTTGCTTAAGGTAGTGCTTGATACAAATGGTAGAATGCCTGAAAATGCAGAAGTTTACAATACTAAAGGAAAAGTTCTCATTTACACTGCTAATAAAAAGATAAAGAAAAAGCATGACAATGAAGAGATATGCTATGTTGATAAAGTTGGGAATTATTGTAATATTTTACAAGTTCTAAATGATTTAGGTAACAGGGGTATCCAAAACCTTCTTGTTGAAGGTGGTGGTACCCTATCATTTGAGTTAATAAAAAACAAACTTTTAGATAGACTTATTTTAATTATTACACCTTATATTATTGGTGGTAGTGATTTTCTTTCTTTTAAAGGAGAAGGTTTTTCAA
>Ga0272449_1001475_pt1 | contig 24037 bp, 24 predicted proteins | sample YNPCB0241_FD_198679 | JGI IMG/M metagenome (GOLD analysis project Ga0272449, IMG submission 198679) | Hot spring sediment microbial communities from Yellowstone National Park, WY, United States - YNP-CB-024-1 | ecosystem: Environmental > Aquatic > Thermal springs > Hot (42-90C) > Sediment... | reverse complement strand
CTGGCGGGCCATCAAAAAATGATATTGTTGAGTTTGCTTTAACAGGCATTAGTGGTCCAGTATGAGAGCCTCTCATAAAGCCAGCAACATAAAATGCTAAAGCAAATGGTGCTAAAATTTCTCCTGTTGCTGGAAAATCCTTTTGTGTTCTAACAATCATTATTGGATCGTCCTTTCCAACATATTTGCCTGCTATGTTATGAAGTCTTGTTGTTGAAGCTGCTACTATTTGTTCACCAGTAGCTCTTGAAAATATTGATTCTATTACAAATCTTCCTGGCTCTCTTAATAAAATTGCAATATCATAAATCTCTTCTGGAGTAACCAATTCAATAACTTTATCTGCCTTGGTGTAAGATACATCCATTATTACAAACTTGAACCCTTTCTTTAAAGTTGGTGATAAAAGTAAGCCTGAACAATACATTGGATCTGCAAATGCTAAATATAAAGGTAAATTAAATGCTCCTGGCTCTGTTTTGTCTGCCATGAAAAATAAGAATGGCTCCGCTTCTCTTTCTTCAAACTCTATTTCAGCAACTTGTGGTCCCATTCCTTTTACATTTCCTGAAAATGCTGAAACCAACAAATCCTGACCTGCACCATATAATCCTTGAGATTTTGCAATATCTGCTGCTTTTAATAAAGCTTCATAGCAAAGCTTGTGTATTTTTTGATCTCCCTTACCTCTTTTGTGTGTTGTTAGAATCGAAATGTCGTCTCCTGTATGGCATACATGATAATCAATTATGATTCCTTTACCTTTTTCTTTGATATGCCTTTTTACTGCTTCTATCATTTCATTACTTGGCTTTATATGTCCACCTATAGAACCAACATCTGCCTTTATTGCTGAAATGGTTATTTTTGCCATATCTTACATAATTATACAAACTCTAAAATTTAAAGTTTATTTATTAATGAAATTGAATTATGATAAAATTTGTAAATACAAAAATAGTGAAAAGTGATAAAGAGATACTTAAAAAGCTTAGACCTTACGTTAGAAAATGGTTTGAAAGAAACTTTAAAGAATTTATAATTCATCAAAAATTTGCTTTCGAGTTAATAAGAAAAAACAAAAATATTTTGATTACAGCTCCGACAGGAAGTGGAAAAACATTGAGCTCTTTTCTTTCAATATTAGATCATCTTTTTACTCTTTCAGAAAATAATAAGCTTGAAGATTATGTTTATTGCATTTATGTATCTCCTCTTAAGGCATTGAATAATGATATATACAAAAATCTTATTATTCCTTTAAAAGAGATTGAAAAGATTGCTAAGGATATGAATATTAATTTAAAAGAGATTAGAATTGGTGTAAGAACTGGAGATACGAAATCAAATGAAAAACAAAAACAACTCAAAAAGCCTCCTCATATCTTAGTAACAACTCCTGAAACTTTTGCAATAATATTAAGTACAAGAAGGTTCAGGGAAAAATTGAAGAATGTAAGATGGGTTATAGTAGATGAAATTCATGAGTTTGCAAATTCGAAGCGCGGAGTGCATTTATCTTTAAGCTTAGAAAGATTGGAAAATTTTGTTGGAAGAAAGATTGTAAGGATAGGATTAGGTGCAACATTAGAGCCTCTAGAAGAAGTTGCAAAATTTTTGGTTGGCTATAGTGGTGAAAAAGAAAGAGATTGTTTTATAATTGATGCAAGATTTATTAAGCCCATGGATATAAAGGTCATTTCTCCTGTTAAAGATATGATTTTTGCTTCTAGTGAAAAAATAACAAATTCTATGTATAAAATATTAAGCAAATTGATCTCTGAGCATAAAACAACTCTAATCTTCACAAATACAAGAAGTGGGACTGAAAGGGTTGTGCATCATTTAAAACATATGTTTCCTTCAATTTTTTCAGAAGAAGATATAGGAGCTCATCATTCTTCTGTTTCAAGAGATATAAGATTGGATCTTGAAAATAAATTAAAAAGCGGAAAGCTTAAGGCTATTGTATCTTCAACAAGCTTAGAATTAGGAATTGATATTGGATATATTGATCTTGTTGTTCAGCTCGGGTCACCAAAAAGTATTTCAAGAGGCTTGCAAAGAATAGGAAGAGCTGGTCATAAATTACATGAAACTTCAAAAGGAAGAATAATTTGCTTAGATAGGGATGATTTGGTTGAATGTAGTGTAATGTTTAAAAAAGCTTATGAATATTTTTTGGATAAAATACAAATTCCTAAGAAATGTTTAGATGTTTTAGCTCAACATATAATGGGAATGAGTTTAGAAAGGAAATGGAACATAAAAGAAGCTTTTGATTTAATAAGAAATTCTTATTGTTACCATGATTTAAGTTTTAATGATTTTGTTTCTGTTTTGAAATATCTTTCTGGATATTATCATAGCCTAGAAGATAAAAAGGTTTATGGAAAAATATGGGTTGATTTTGATAATATGACTTTTGGAAGAAGGGGAAAATATGCGAGAGTAATATATTCTTTAAATATTGGTACAATTCCTGATGAAGTTAAAATTAAGGTTAGAAGTTTAGAAGGAAAATATATAGGAACAATAGAAGAAGAATTTTTACAAAGGCTTTTTCCCGGAGATATTTTTGTTTTGGCTGGAAAGACTTATGAATTTGTTAAAGCAAAAAAAGATGTTGCATATGTAATTCCGGCAAAGGAAAAAAGGCCTACTGTACCAAGCTGGTTTTCTGAGCAATTGCCATTAAGTTATGAATTGGCTATAGAGATAGGAAAGTTTAGGAAAATGATTTTTAATTTGATGAATAAGAAATCGAAAAATGAGATAGAAAGATTTATTTTAAAAAATTATCATATTAATAAATGGGCAGCAAAAGCGATAGCTGATTATTTTTATTACGAAAGAGAATTTTTGAAAGGATTTGAAATAAAAGATTTTCCTTGTCACAAAACAATTTTGGTAGAAAATTATATTGATGAAAGAAATAACCAAAACATAATATTTCATACACTTTACGGAAGAAGAGTAAATGATGCTCTATCAAGAGCTTTTGCATATAAGCTTTCAAAATTATTGAAAAAATCTATTGGTGTTACAATAAGTGATAATGGTTTTATGCTAACAATTCCTTACGATGTTGAAGAAGATAGAAAAATAAATCCAAAAGATATTTTAAATCTTGTAAATTCAAAAAATTTGGAAGAAATATTGAAAAATGCTTTGAAACAAACGGAATTATTAAAAAGAAAGTTTAGACATTGTGCAGTCAGATCTTTAATGGTATTAAGAAATTATAAAGGTTATGAAATAAGGGTAGCTAAGCAACAATTAAATGCTGAAAAATTGTTAAGAATTTGTGAAAAGATTGAAGATTTTCCTGTAATTAAAGAAACTTATAGGGAAATACTTGAGGATTATATGGATATAAGACATGCAAAAGAAATTTTAGAAAAGATTGAAAATAAAAAGATTAAAGTAATATTTTTGAAAGAAAGTGATCTGCCAAGCCCATTCTCACATTCTTTAATAGTTTTAGGCGAGTCGGATATTGTTTTAATGGAGGATAGGAAAAAATTATTAATAAAATTGCATAAAAAGATTTTGGAAAGGTTGAAAGGATGAAAGCGAAGGAGAAAATAAAAGAAATTTTTCCTGGAATAGAAATTATTGATAATCAAAATGCAATTTATATTAAAGATATTGATACGATAGCTATTTCTGACCTTCAATTAGGAGAAGAGCTTTATTTTGCAGAGCAAGGTATTTTTGTACCTCAAATACAATTAAAAGAAATTTTAGAAAATCTCAAAAAAATTTTTGAAAATGTTAAAGCAAAAAGGATTGTAATAAATGGAGACTTTAAGCATGAGTTTGGAGAAGCTTCGAAACAAGAATGGAGGGAAGTTAGCGAAATAATAAAATTCTTGAAAGAGAATGTGAAAGAAATAATATTAGTTAGAGGAAATCATGATAACTATTTATTAACAATTGCAAGCAGATTGGGAATAAAGGTTTTTGATCCTTATTATATTTCAAAAAATATTTTGTTTACTCATGGACATAAAAGAATTGAATTTCCTAAGAATATTGAAATAATTATTATTGGTCATGAGCAGCCGGCAATTGTTTTATCTCATGGTTTTGATAGAATAAAAATTCCTTGTTTATTGTATGGAAAAATGAAAAATGGTAAAAAAATAATTTGTTTGCCTTCTTTTTCTCCTTTGGCATCAGGAGTTGCTGTAAATATTATTGATAAAGAAGAGTTGCTTTCTCCGATTTTAAGAGAAGATGTAGATTTTGATGAATTGAAAGTTATAGGCATTGATAAAGAAGCTGGAATATTAAGATTTCCAAATATTGGTAAGCTAAAATATCATACTTAAGAATTACCACTTATCATAATGAATTTTGTTTTCATCGAATTCCTTTTCTGAATGTGGCTCTTTCTCTTCTGCTGGATAACCAATAGGCATTATGCAAAGTATTCTAAAATTTTTTGGCGCGTTTATTAATTTTCTTATGTACTCTTCACTATCCTCTCCTAATATCTTATGCCCAAAGATTTGGCAGAAGCATGTGCCTAGACCTTGATTTGTTGCCTCTAAATAAATATTTTCAGCTACTATTGAGCAATCTTCAATCCAATGCTTAACAAAATTATTAACCTTTGCTCCTATAATTAAGATTACTGGAGCATTTTTTGCAAAACTGCAGTATGGAGTTGCCTCTGATATCTTTTCTTTTATTTCTTTGTTTTTTACAACAATAAATTCCCATGGTCTTAAATGCATTGCAGATGGAGAATACATTGCGGCCTTTAAAATTTCTCTCAATTTTTCTTCTTCAACATCCTTTTCCAAAAACTTTCTTATACTTCTCCTTTTTAAAATAACTTCGAGCACCATTTCTCTTCATTTTATTTTATTCCTTAGTTTTTAAATTATTAGAGTAATTTATCTCATATAAAGCCCATGCCCAAATAATTGCCTCAAAGGCTTTTATTAATTCTCCTTTTGCTAAAAAATATTCAGAATCTTTAATGTATGCAATTATGTTTTCATCTTTTATTTCAAATCTTTCAATCTCTTTTTTTAATTTTTCATTTAATCTTTTTGTTTCTTCTATTAATTCTTTTTCCAAATTTTTTTCCATCATTCTTTTCTAAACAAAAAATCTTTTTTTATATAAGGTTTTAAATCATTTGGCACTTTCACACTACCATCACTTTGCTGATATTGTTCTATTATAGCAATCATTACTCTACTTGTTGCTATAGCTGTGCTATTAATTGTATGAACAAAATCTTTTGGTGGTTGGCCTTCCTTTTCTCTATATTTTATGTTTAATCTCCTTGCTTGATAATCTGTACAATTAGAGTTAGAGCCAGATTCTCTAAATTCATCGTCTGCCATCCATATTTCAATATCATACTTCTTTGCGGCCATATCTCCTAGATCATAAGAAGATATATTTACAACTCTATAATGCAATCCTAAATCCTCATAAAGCTCTTCAGCATTTCTTTGCACCTCTTCAAAAATTTTCCAGCTTTGCTCAGGTAAGCAAAAGACAAACTGTTCTACTTTATGAAACTGATGCATCCTAAATAAGCCTTTCGTATATTTTCCATGAGCTCCTACTTCCTTTCTAAAACAAGGACTAAACCCAACAAACTTTAAAGGCAAATCTTTTGCTAAAAAAGTTTCATTCATAAACATTGCAGCTATAGGATGTTCTGCTGTAGCTATTAAATACAAATCTTCATTTTCAATTTTGTATAATTGTTCTTCAAATGTTGAAATATCTGTAGCCCCTTCATATGCCTCTCTTTTCAACATATAAGGAGGAATCACTAACTGATAACCTTTTTTTATTAATTTATCTATAGCATATCTTATTAATGAAAGATCAAGCAAAACCAAATCATTCAAAAAATAGAAAAATCCTCTTCCTGCAACCTTTGCTCCTCTTTCTGCATCTAAAAAATTTTTCAGAATATCTAAATGGCTTTTTGGTTCGAAATTAAATTTTGGCTTTGATCCGAATCTTCTTATTTCAACATTTTCTTTTCCAATAGGAACGCTTTTGTCTACAATATTTGGAATCTTTAGCATTATTTCTTTAAAATCTTTGTTTAATTTCTCAAATTCATTTTCAAATCTTTCAATATTTTCAGATAATAGTTCTACTTTTTTTATTTCATTTTCTCTTTCTTCTCCTTTAAGATTTGCTATTTTTTCTGTTATTATATTTTTTTCATGTTTTAATCTATCAATCTCTTTTTTTATCTCTCTTCTTTTTTTATCAATTTCTAAAATTTTTTCAACCAGTTCTATTTTTTCTTTACATCCTCTGATCTCAATATTTTTTTTAATAAATGCTGGATTTTCTCTTATTAATCTTATGTCAAGCATTTATACTACCTCTAACAAATTCATAAAGCTCTTTTGCTTTTTTGTTTTTTTCAAAATATTCCCTTATTGGCTCAACTAATTTATCAATATAATATGCAACCGCGTTTTTCAAATCAAGAGGATGTATTTCACCTTTTTTAAAATAATCTTCAAGCTCTTCATAGCTATGTATTTCTAAATTACCTCCATATTTTTCTTCCCTTTCTATTTTCATTGATTTGAATTTTTTTAATATCAGATGCTTGCAATAATCTAATATAGGGTTTCCTTCTATAACTTTAGGAGGACAAAAAGCGCTTCTTATTTTTTTATATATTTCTTCTCTTGAATCATGAACAAATATACAGCTCTTTGGCTTGCTTTTGCTCATTTTTGAGGATATTTGTATATCTATATTTCTATTTTCATCAAAACCTTCCGGCTCTTTTATGCCTTCTAAGCCCATGAGCATGTGATGGCTAATAATTATTGGTTTTTTCCAATTTAATTTTTCTGCAATCTCTCTTGCCAAAATATTTGCCCTTCTTTGGTCTAAGCCTAGCTGACATATATCTACATTTAAATGAAATATATCAGCAACTTGCATTATAGGATAAAAATATTGTGCAATCTCTTTTAACTCACCTTCTTTCCTTCCCATTATTGTTAGTGCTCTAGTAGCTCTTTTTATTGTTGTATTTTTTGCAATTAATATGACCTTTTTCCAATATTCTTTGTCTCCAAAGAAATCTGAAGACCATAAAAATTCCACATTTTCTAAACCAGAAGCCTTCCAAACCTCTATAAAATATTCTCCTACTTTTTTTATCTTTTCTAAATCACCTTGCATCTTATTATTAATCCATGCAAAAGAATCTGCTATTAATAGTTTAAATTTTATTCCTACTTTTTCTAGTTCTTTTATTAACATTGGTCTAAAAACACCAAAAGGTAAATGAGCTAGACCAGAAGGTTCAAAACCATCATAGGCATATAATTTAGAATTTGTTTTTAACAACTCTTCAAGCTCTTTTTCTGTTATGATTTCTTCAGCCACGCTTTTTATAATCTCTAATTTTGTTGTAATGTCCATATTTAATTTTTTGGTCATTAATTTTAAATTGTTGAAATGATTGGATGAAGCTAAAAAAATTAAACCTCAACTATTTCATAATTTCTTGCATTTCCAATTTTATTGTTGCAATATCTTAAGTATTCTATCTCATTCCAATCATAACCAAATATTTTTGCAACATAAGAATCGCAAGCTACAGGATCATAAGAAGCTATTATTTTATTTATTTGTGGATTGCATTTCTCTCCATTAATTTCATTTCCTTTTTGTCCAATTCTTGCATCGCAAATTGTCAAATCAGGTTTTTTATAAATATTTAAATCATAAATGCTCTTATGCACTCCAAAAACATGCAAATCTGCTTTGCTCCATCCTCTTGCAAAAATATTTCTTGAAACAATTACTCCAATGCTCTTTAAAATTCCCCATTCTGCAATATAACCTTTTGACAAATATATTCCAAACATGTTTTTTAAACTATTTGTAATTATTGCTGAGCTGTGCTCTTTTGGTACAGGAACGTTTATTAAAAATGAATTTAAAAGAATTTTTGGAAAATAAATTCTTTTTAAAACCATTGCATTTTCATTTTTTAACCAAATTCTTTTTGCTCTATTCAAATCAACAAGCTTAACATCAAATTCTTTTTCAAGGTCTTTATAGCCAAGATCTTTAAATGCTTTTAAGGTATCACAGCCTCCGCTTCCTTCTGCTATAAAAATCTTGCTTTTAATTTTTAAATCCAAAATATTTTTTATTATTTCTCTAACGCAATTAACATCTGTTGTTGTTGGAGGTGGTTTGTTTATGGTCAAATTTGGTTTTATAATTATTTTATCTTCTTTTATCTTTTCTTTAATTTTTATTGCATCAAAAATTCTTTTTATGCTTTTTTCATAATTATCAAAATCTGTAACAAAAATTTGAGATCTCATAAAATCACTTAAATAAAGATAAAGCCTCTTCTTCAATAAAATGAAGCTTTCCGGGGATTATTATTGAGAATTGAATCTCTTCTAAATTTTTAAAAAAATCACTCTCAAAAAACTCTTTTGGTGTAATATATTTTATAATTTCGTCTTCTCCTATGTTTGAATAAAAAACTATATTCTCATTTTCTTTTATTGCTTTGCTGTTTAATAAAATTTTTATTGCATCTTCTAATCTTAAATCAACATCTAAGAGAACAAGGGTATGTAATCCTCTCTTTTTATTTTCCTTTATTTCTTTTATAATTGATTCTTCTCCTCTTTTTGTTAATGTTACTGTTCTTCCAAATTTGTATATCTGAAGACCTGAGGAACAAATAGCAGTATATATTGAAGAACCATGAATTACTTTTGTATCAATCCCTCTTTTTCTTGCTTCTATAATTAATGAAATGTGTGTAGTGGCAACTAAAGCATCTCCGCTCACTATTATTCCCACATTATTTTTTTCACTCAATCTTATTATATTTTCAGAATTTTCTTCAAGCTCCTCTCTTCCAACTTCCAAAACCTCTTTCCCTAAAAATTTACTCAGCTTTTTTGCATCTGTTTTTGGTTTTGAGGTATATCTTTCAAAAAATAGAAAATCGCATTTTTTAGCACATTCTATCGCTCTTATGCTCATGTCTTTTTCATCAAAAATTCCCAATGAGATTAAATATAGCATAAATATAGAAATAATTAAGAAAGATTAAAAATTAGCAAGATTTTAGAATTTAAATAATCTAAAAATCTAGCGAAACAAAAACTAAAAGTTTTCTTTGCTATTTTTATTATGTAGTTTGCTTATTGAAAGTGAATAATATGAATAGATATGAAGAATTCTTGAGAAAAGAAGAAGTATTAAAAAATCTTATTGAAGCTTGTGAGACAGGAAGCTTGATAATAGATTTTAAGGATATTGATCTTTTTGATCCTAGTATAGCGGATAAGCTTTTGGAAAATCCTGACGAAGTTTTAACAGAATTTCAGAATGCTATAGAAAATATTGATCTACCTTATCATGAAAAAATAAATATTAGAATAAAAAATATTCCCGAGCATAGAAGCATAAGAATCAGAAATCTCAGAGCAAAGCATATAGATAAGCTTGTTGAGATTGATGGTGTTGTAAAGGCTGCCTCTGAAGTCAGACCACAGATTTATGAAGCTACATTTCAGTGCCCTGAATGCGGAAATAAGATAATAGTTGAGCAGAAGGGTACAACACTTAAAACTCCATCCATGTGTGATAATTGTGGAAGGCGCGGGGTGTTTAAGCTCATAGACACGAAAAAATATGATATAAGATGGATAACTGTAGAAGAGCCGTATGAAATAACCTCAGGAGAAAGGCCTGGAAGAATAAATGTTTTATTAAAAGAAGATTTAACAAAACCTGAAATACAAAGAAAAACAGATCCTGGATATCAATTAAAGATTGTTGGAATATTAAGAGAGCTTCAAAGAAAGGTTCATGGTAAGATTTCTACAAGACCAGAAATTTATTTTGAAGCAATTTATGTTGAACCAAAAGAGGAAGAATTTGAAGATATTGAAATTACAGAAGAAGATAGAAGAAAGATAGAAGAGCTTGCAAAAGATCCTAATATATATGAAAAGCTTATAGCATCTATAGCACCAAGTATTTATGGTTGGAAAGAGGTTAAGGAAGCAATAGTACTTCAGCTTTTTGGGGGAATAAGGCATCAATATGAAGATGGGACACATGTTAGAGGAAATATTCATATTTTAATTACTGGCGATCCTTCAACAGCAAAATCTGTTTTACTTTCAAATGTTGTAAAGGCTTTGCCTAGAGGAAGGTATGTTTCAGGGAAAGGTGTTACCGGTAGCGGATTAACAACAACAGTAACAAAGAATGAATTGCTTGGTGGTTGGGTATTAGAAGCTGGCGCATTAATTCTTGCAAACAAATCAATATTGGCAATAGATGAATTCGATAAAATGAGCAAAGATGATCAAATAGCAATGCACGAGGCAATGAGCTTAGAAACAATAAGTATAGCAAAGGCAAGTATTGTCGCAACATTGCCTGCACAAACATCTATACTTGCAGCAGCAAATCCAAAGCTCGGAAGATTTGATCCATATCAATCTATTGTTGAGCAGGTAATGATACCAGAAACCCTTTTAAGTAGATTTGATTTGAAATTTGCTTTAAGAGATATTCCTGATAAAGAAAAGGATGAAATAATGGTTGATCATATAACAAGATCTAGAATACAATCAGACTTTGCAAAACCATTAATAGATCTTCAAACACTGAGAAAATACATAACATATGCAAGAAAAACGTGTACTGACATAAAGCTAACAGAAGAAGCTGCTGAGATGCTAAAAAAATTTTATGTTGAAATGAGAAATGCTTATGGTGGCGAAACAGTTGCCATAACATTAAGGCAGTTCGAAGCATTAATAAGATTAGCCGAAGCATCTGCTAAAGTAAGATTAGATTCTTATGTAAGAAAAGAGGATGCTGAAAGAGCAATAAGACTTATGAAATATTCTTTGCAACAACTTGGATATGATATAGAGACAGGAAGATTTGATATTGATAAAATGGAAACAGGAATTACTGCAAGCCAAAGAAGTAAGATAAGAATGTTTTTGGATATAATATCAGAATTGGAAGAAAAGCTTGGAAAGAATGTACCTATTGAAGATGTAAGGGCTGCCGCAGAAGAGCAAGGAATTGAAGATGTGGATGAGATTTTGGAAAAATTGAAGCATGAGGGTCTTATATTCCAACCAAAGCCTGGATTTATAAGAAGGGTTTAAATTTTTACAAATAGGGTTTCCAGGTTTGTAGAGGTGAAACTATTTGATGCAATAATAAAAACTTTTAATATAAAAACTTTATATATTGAAAACTTTATATATTGAAATAGATAGATATAATTTTAAGGTGAAAAAATGAAGGGAATATCTCCTATTATTGCAGTTGTCTTGCTTCTAATGATAACAATATCTATGGTTGCGTTTGCATATATATGGTTTACTAGAATTACAACCGGAGCCTTAAATCAATCTCAATCTCAACAAGAGGCTGTTCAGCAACAAGCTGGAAAAAGAATTGTTATCGATGGCATTAATGGAAATCTTATTACTTTAAGAAATATTGGTACATACTCTGTTTCAAAAAGTGAAATAAGTGTTTTTGTTAATGGTGTTGCAACAACTATAACATCTGGATGTGATAAATTAGATCCTCAAAAAGTTGAAACATGTATGTTAGCTATATCATGCCCAACCGGTGGAAGAGTAAGAGTTGTATCACCAGGTATGTCTGACGAATATACGTGCTGAAATATGCCTAAAAAAACAAAAAACATATATAAAATAGGAAAAGATGAAGAAATAACATATGTTGATGTTATTTCTGTTTTTATTCTTGTTTTATTAACTGCGTTTGTTCTTGTTTTGGCCGGAGTAGGATTCATGCTTTCAGATCAGTATTTTCTGCAGGTATTAACAAATATTATTATGGTATTTTTTCTTGCGGAGGGTGTTGTAATTATAATGCTTTTATATAGAATTTACAGAAGAATCAAAAAATAGTTTTCTCTGCACATTCTTCACGCCTTTACAATTTTTAATTCAAATTACTTAAAAATACATTTTTAAGTTTTTAATTTGAAATTAAAGAGTATGACATCAAGATATGGAAAAAGGATTAGAGAACAAAGATTAAAAGCAAAACCAAAAAAGGTTTATTATTGTCCTGTATGCTCAAGAGAAAAGGTAAAAAGAATAGCAGCAGGCATATGGATATGCAAAAAATGTAGAACAAAGTTTGCTTCAGACGCTTATGAATTTAGATGGTAATTTTAAGGTGAGTATATGGTAGAATATGAGTGTATATATTGTAAAAAAAGGTTTGAGATAAGGGATAAGGTGCAATGCCCTTATTGTGGTTATAGAATTGTTAAAAAACCTAGACCGGAAATTCCGAAAATGGTAAAAGCTATTTAAGGTGAAAAAATGGAAGAAAAAAATATAAAAAAAGAGGCAGAAGAGTTGCTAATCAAATTTCAAACACAAAACCAACAATTAGAAAATGTATCTATTCAAAAGCAGGCTTTGATGGTAAAAAAGGCTGAAATAGAAGAGGCTTTAAAGGAGCTTGAAGAAAGCAAAGAAGAAAATATATACAAGATTGTCGGATCAATAATAATAAAGCATGATAAAGAAAAGATAAAGGAAGAGCTTAAGGATGAGATGGAAGATATAGAAATGAAGATAAAAATATTTGAAAAAAATGAGGAAATGCTTAAAAAATCAATAAATGAAATAAAAGAAAAACTCCAAAAGATTTTGCCTGTTTTGGAATCTGGTGGATAAAAATGGTAATAAAATCTTATGGAATTAGAAGAAAAACTAGGGAAAAATTAAAGCAAACTGACATATTAAAGCCGAACATGTTTCTTCAAGAATTTAATATAGGAGATATTGTGCATATAGATATTCAGCCCGCATCACAAAAAATTCCTCATCCTAAATTTCAGGGAAGAACTGGTAAAATAATTGGAAGAAGAGGGAAAGCTTATATTGTTAGCGTTAAAGACTTAAAAAGAACAAAACAAATTATAATAAATCCAGAGCATTTAAAATGTGTAAAAAAGTGATATTATGGATGTTATAAAAGAAGAGGTTATAACTGCAGCAGAAGCTAAAAATATATTGAGCAAATCGAATAGAGATAAATATGAGCAAAAGATATGCATAGAATATTTTAATAAAATTCCAATCCTTACAAAAGCTAAGGCTGATAAGCTTTATGAAGAGCTAAATAATCTAAATATATTGAACAAAAAACAGATAATAGAAATAATTAATGTGCTTCCTGATACAGAAGAAGAATTTGTGGCGCTTTTCAGTAAAGAAAAACTAAAAAAAGAGGAAATAAAAAATATTGTAGAGATTGTGAAAAAATACAAGAAAGATTAATATGTTAAGGAGTGAGTTTTATGAATATTCATGGAATTGTAATGAGGGAAGATTATGCTATAATATTAGATTTCTTACCTTTAGGATATCCTGGAGCAAGACATCCTGAACCAATAGCTCAATCCATAGGAACAAAATATTTTTCTTTATTGGAGCTTGTAGCAAAAGAAAATGTAAGTATAAAAGCTGGGGAAGAGGTTTATATAGGGCAAGGAGAAAGGAATAAAATAAAGATGATAAAAAGAAGATTAAAACTTAGCGAACTTACAGGAATTGCTTCTTCTAATTTAGAAGAGATTTTGGATGAATTGATAAAAAGAAATGAAAAAAGATTTGTGGAATTTTTTAATACTGCAGGCACAATCACGCCAAGACTTCATAAACTAGAATTGCTTTCTGGAATAGGAAAGAAGTATGTTCAGAATATTATAAGCAAAAGACCTTTTGAGTCTTTTGAAGATATAGAAAAAAAGGTTGGGATTTCAAATATTGTGAAAATTATTAAAAAAAGAATAATGGAAGAGCTTGAAGGCAATGAAAAATATTACATATTTGTTGCGCCAATCAAACCAAGGATTTTTTAGATTTTAATCTAAAAAATCCTTAGAACTATTGGATAAACAACAATAAAAAATAGAAGTGCTGCAAAAATAAAAGATGTTACCTTTACTATAAGATTTACTTTTTTCTTATTTATCTTTTTTGCAATTTCCTCAAATATTAATCCTCCATCCAAAGGTTTTATCGGCAAAAGGTTTATTAATCCTATGTTTAAATTCAAGAAATATATCCACAAGAAAATAGAAAGTATAAAGTCTATAAATGGCTCTAGGGATTTAATTTTTATTTCCATAACAGAGTATGGAGACGCAATTCCTATAAAGGATTTGGTTTCATTTTCTGGATGCTTTGCTGTATTTAAAGAAAAATTTCCTTTTGTTGTTTTTATTATTATCTTCTCTCCAGGAGATATTTTTTCCAAAATATTAGAAAAGTCTTTTAAAGATTTTATTCTGATTCCATTTATCTCTGTTATAATTCCTGAAAGGTTTGAATAATATGCTGGAGAGTTGTTTATTAAACCATAATAACCTATACCATAAGGTTCATATAAAGAAGAGGTTATAACAATTGTAAAAAGCAATGAAAGAAATGCAACACAAAAATTTGCAAAAGAGCCTGCTGCATATATTTTTATCTTTGTTAGCGGTTTTGATTTTTTCAATTGTTTTTCATCTGGCTCACAAAATGCTCCTGGAAATATTAAAAATAAGAATAATCCAAAAGATTTTACTTTTATATTTTCACTCCTTGAAAATATTCCGTGAAAAAGTTCATGAGATATTACTACACTTGCTATACCAATAACCCAAAAATACCATGGGACAATAAGCATTCCTGGCAAAAACTTTGCCTCACTTACAGGGCCGGGAAGTAAAATAACTGCTCCTTCTTTTGTTTTTCCGGAAGCAATGTTATAAGCTGTTAAAAGAATAATATAAGATGCATATATCATTCCTAAGAATCCGATTATGAGAGCTATTTTTGTTATTTTTTTAATTAAACCTATTTTTGCTATAGAATTTACAAACTCTCTCCCTTTTTCTGTTTTTCTCATTAGAAGAAGGCCTTGAAATTTTATATTTTTTCTGTCTTTTATAACAAGTATTGCTATTATTCCTAAAAAAATAAAAAATGTTATTAAGTCTAGCATGCTAAAATTTGTTTATAAATGTTTTTATTTTTATCTTCGTGTTTTCAATTTTAAATTGTTAAAAATTTAAATGTTGAGTAATAATATTGATTAAGTGATTAAAATGTTTGATTGCATTCTTGATGATGTATCGATATTCAGAGATTCCTTAGCTACTATATCAGAATTAATAGAGGAAAGCCAGCTAAAAATAAAAAAGAATGGAATAGAGCTTCTTGCAAGTGATAGAGCTGTTGTTGCTGTCGTTGACTTCAAATTCTACGCAAAAAATTTTAAAGAATATAATTATAGCTCTGACATTTCTATTGGAATAAATCTTAGCAATTTATTACAAGTTCTAAAAAGGGTTAAGGCAAATGAGATTGTTGAGTTTCATGTATCTGAAAGTAATTTAAGCTTGTTAATAAAAGGCGAATCCACAAGAAGGTTTACCCTTCCATTAATAGATATAAGGGAAGAGGTTCCTAGTGGAATAGAAAGGCTTAGCTTTCCTGTAAAAGTTGAATTTAGCTCTGAATTGTTAAATGATGGAATAGAAGATGCTGACCTGGTAAGCGATTCTATTATATTCGAAGTTTCAAAGAATGATTTTATTATTAAAGCAGAGGGTGATTCTAGTTCTACTGAATTGAGATTGGAGCATGGAAAACAAGCAAAGATAGCTGGAGATAAAAATGCAAAAGCAAGATATTCTTTAGATTATTTGAAAAAGATGATAAAAGCAAGAAAAATTTCTTCTGTTGCTATATTAGAATTTGATACAAATTATCCATTAAGATTAACATTTGCTCAGCCTGAAAAAATAAGCTTATCTTTTATTCTTGCTCCTAGAATTGAGGAATAATTTTAAAAATTAATTCTTGAAATCTTTTTTATGGAAAAAGAATGGAATAAAATTGTAAAGGAGATTGCACAGAAGGCTAAAAAAGAAGGGCTTGGAATATTAGTATGTGTTGAGCAGCAAGAAGGTATAAACGCAATTACAGGAAAAGTAGAAAAGATATCTGCGAGTGGAATAAAACTTTATGGCTCTTATATTATCCCATATGAAGATATTGTAAGTATTGGCTACAAAGGTATTCTTTATAGAAAAAATGAATTATGGTCTTCCTTTTGATTCTCCGGAAAGCCCGGAAGCAATTAAATGAGCTAATCTTATTGGTTCTGGAATATTTGAATGTGTTGCAGTAATTCTTATTAATTCCTCTGCATCTTTTCTGCATATTCCTGCTTTTTGATAATATATTTTATTAAATTTGTAGATTTTACCAGCATTTTTCACAATCTCTTTCCTTTTTTCAAAATCTTCGAATATCTTCATCGCATTAATAAATCTCTCTATATCAGGCATTTTTCTTTGTATTGCTAATGTTGGTAAAGATGTTTCTTCATAAACAGCTTTTATATCAACAAGATTAAAACCTGCAAATGAAATTCCGTTTGTCATTATATAACTTAATTGATCTTTGTGTTTTGAATTGTTTATTGATTTTATTATATTTTCTGTTGCATCTAATCCATCATATTTAATCTTTGTTGTTAATATTCCGTCCATAAAATTACCGCCTCTTGTAATTACTCCAATCAAAAAAATCTTGCGCTTTTGTCTTCTTTTAAAGCTCGCGTCGTCCCATCCTATTACCCTTACTTCCTTTTTCATTTTCTCACTTTTAGTTTTTTAATAAAAATTCAAAATCTAACAATATAAAAATTTGATTTGTTTTTATTTATAGTATGAGCAATATGAAAGAAATTCCAAAGCATTATAATTCCAAAGAGGCTGAAACTAAATGGAAAGAGTATTGGGAAAAGGAAGGAATATATAAATTTAATCCATATTCAAAAAAGATCTATTCAATTGATACTCCTCCTCCTACTGTATCTGGAAAAATGCATATTGGGCATGCTTTTTCATATTCTCAAATGGATTTTATTGCAAGATATCAAAGAATGAGAGGAAAAAGCATTTTATATCCTTTTGGAACTGATGATAATGGTCTGCCAACAGAAATGCTTATCGAAAAGATTCATAATATAAGGGCAGAAGATTTAGAAAGAGAGGAATTTGTAAAGCTGTGTAGAGAAACTTTGGAAAAAATAAGGCCTTCTTTTATACAGGATTGGAAGGATATTGGAATTTCTGCTGACTGGAATATTTTTTATTCTACAATAGATGATCATTGCATAAAGATTTCACAGCTTTCTTTTATTGATTTGTATAAAAAGGGGAGAATATATAGGAAAAAAGCGCCTTTTATTTTCTGTCCAAGATGCAAGACTGCTATAGCTCAGACTGAAATGGAAGATAGAGAAGAAGAAACAGAGCTTGTTTATATAAAATTTGATACAAGCTTAGGGAAAAAAATAACAATAGCAACAACAAGGCCAGAATTTCTTGCAGCTTGTGTTGCAATATATGTAAATCCAAATGATGAAAGATATAAGGAATTTATAGGAAAGGAGGCCATCTTACCAATATATAATAAAAAGGTTAAAATTCTTGCAAATGAGGATGTGGATATGAATTTTGGTTCTGGTGTTGTTTATCATTGTACTTTTGGTGATTTTAAGGATGTGGAATGGAGTTATAGATTTAATACAGAAATAATAGAAATAATAGATAAAGATGGAAAATTAAATGAGAATGCAGGAAAATATAAAGGTTTGAAAATAGAAGAAGCGAGAAAAATAATTATAGAGGATTTGCAAAAGATTGGAGCTATAGAAAAAATTGAAAAGATAAAGCATTTTGTTAATGTTCATGAAAGATGCGGAACAAAACTAGAAATTCTAACAACAGAGCAATGGTTTATAAAATATTTAGATCTAAAAGATAAACTTCTTGAATTTGGCAAAAGATTGAAATGGTATCCTAAGCATATGTTTTCAAGATATGAAAATTGGGTTAATGGATTAAAATGGGATTGGTGCATTTCAAGGCAAAGGTATTTTGGAGTTCCTTTTCCAATATGGTATTGCAAGAAATGCGGAAATGTTATCTTAGCTGATGAAGATCAATTGCCTGTAGATCCGATAAAGAATAAACCAAGAAAAAAATGTTTATGCGGATCAAATGAATTTGAGCCTGAAAGAGATGTGATGGATACCTGGGCTACATCTTCATTAACCCCAAAAATTGTTGCAGAGATGTTTAAAAATTATGAAATTTATGAAAAGATAATTCCTATGGATTTAAGAGCTCAAGCACATGACATAATAACATTCTGGCTTTTTAATACTGTTGTAAAATTTTTGTTGCATGAAAATAAAATACCTTGGAAAAATGTTATGATAAGTGGATGGGCATTGGATCCGAAAGGAGAGAAGATGAGCAAGTCAAAGGGAAATGTGATAGAGCCAAAAGAGGTTATAGAAAAATATTGTGTGGATTGCTTGCGCTATTGGGCAGCAAGCTCAAAACTTGGTGAAGATTTGAGATATCAAGAAAAGATCTTTATTGAAGCAAAAAGAACTTTAAATAAGCTTTGGAATGCTGCGCGTTTTGTTATTTTAAACATTCCAGAAGACTTTTCAGCAAAAAGTATCAAAAAGATTTCAGGAATAGATAAATGGATGCTTTCTAAGCTTAGCAAAACTATAAAGGAATGCACAAAAGCTTTTGAGAAATATGAGTATTCTAAGGCAAAAAAATTCACAGAAGAATTGTTTTGGAAGGTTTTTGCTGATAATTATTTAGAGATTGTAAAAGATAGAATTTATAATAAAGAAAAATATGAAGAATGGGAGATAAATTCTGCATATTTTACTCTTTATACTTCTTTGCTTACAATAATAAAATTATTTGCCCCTATAATACCATTTATTACAGAAGAGATATATCAGCTAAGATTTGCTAAGGATGAAAATATAAAGAGCATTCACATATCAAAATGGCCAAAGGCAAAATGGAGTTTTGAAAACGAGGAAATTCTTGGAGATACGTTGATCGAAATAATTGGAAAGATAAGAAAATTCAAATCTGAAAAAAATATAGCAATGAATGAAAAGATTAGAAAGGTTGTTGTTAGCAAAAAGATAAAAATTTTTGAAAGGGAATTGATGACAACAATGAATATTGAAGAGATTGAATATAAAGATATTGAAGGTATAGAAATTTTTGAGTGATTTTTGATTTTAAGATTTCTTATGTTCAAGTTCTTTTGATTTTAATATTTTTTTGTAGTTAAGAGACATTTGGATAAAAAAATTGACTTAAATGTGAAATGATTTTAGCAATTAAATCTTTCGGAGATTAAATCAATTTTTGACTAATTTTGATTTTCAACTAATTTTGGTTACTTGAATCTATTTTTAAAATTTATTGTTAAAAATTGATGTTGGTTATTTGAATCTATTTTGAAATCTTTATTTTAATGCTTGTTTTTTAAGAGTTTATAGGAAGTTTTGATAATGCTTGTTTTTCTTTTTTGCTGACTGTTATTTTTTGGCTAATTCTTGACTTTTTCTCTCTATAAAGCATTAGATTTATTAACCAAACAACTTGCAAAAAGTTTTTTATTTATTTAAAAAGAAAATAATAAGCATGAATGCAGCAGTTAAAATGTTGATAGGAATCTTAATAGCGATTGCAGGGATATATTGGTATTTAGGAGATTTTATTGGAAAGGGATGGACAGCAATATCAGGTATAAACGCATGGAATGCTTTTGTGACAGTGTTTATAGGCGTTTTCGGAATAGTGCTATTCTTTTCAGGTCTATTGATAGCATGGATTGAATATGAAGATCTAAAGTTTGAAAAAGAAGAAAAGAAGAGAAAGAGAAAATAAAGGTTTTAAATTTTTGCAATATTTTTGTATTTTCTTTGTATTGCTAAATAGTTTTAAATTTTTTTGAGTTAATTTTTCGAATATGAGTAAAGGAAAGATTGTAATATATACTGGACCAATGTTTTCTGGAAAGACAACACGGCTTGTAAATGATTTGGAAAGGGCTTATATAGCAAATAAGGCAGGAGTAGAAATAGGATATGCTGGCTTTAAGCCAATAATAGACAAAAGATATTCTGATTTTGAATATAGAGGTGAATTTTATGTTGGAAAGATGGATACTCATTCTGGAAATAATATAGAATGCTATGGTGTGGAAAGATTTGAAGAAGTTTATAGAATTGTAAAGCTTCTTGATGAAAAGAAAGAAATAAAAAGGATTGGAATAGATGAATTAAATTTATTTCCTGATGATTGGAGAATTATAAGAGATGTGGCAGAGGAGCTTGCGTATGGCGAAGGAAAAGAAATTATAATTGCTTGTTTAGATATGGATTTTAGAGGAGAGCCTTTTAAACCTACTCCGGAGATATTGGCTATAGCTGATGAGGTTCATAAATGTAAAGCTGTTTGTATGAAGTGCGGAGGAGATGCTACAAGAAGCCAGAGATTGGAATTAAAAGAAATAAAAGATGGAAAACCTGTTTATGTTCCTTCTCATTATAATGCAGAGCTTATTGTAGTAGGTGCTGGCTTGCCGAAAGAGGCAAAAGAATTTCCAAAAAATATTTATGAAGCAAGGTGCGCAAGTCATCATGAGGTTCCTGGAAAAAGGAGATATTTTGGAAGGAAATAAAATTTAAATTTTTGAAATTTTTATCTTTGAATTTATTTAATTTTTAAATTTCCTCCGCCACCAGCAATTAATAAACTTCCTCCACCTCCAGCAATCCTAAGCCAGCACTCTTCTGGCTGATAGATTATTGTTGGTTCTGGAGAGGAAAATTTTTTAATATATCTGACAATTTCGTTTAGATAACTACCATTATAACCACCAAAACAATAAATACTATCCCCATAAGGAGCACAGGATAAACCATATCTTCCTGATGGCAAGGTTGCGGACATGGTTGTTACGGTATTGGAAGAAACATTGTATCTGACAATTTGGTTTATATAACTATTATTATAACCACCAAAACAATAAATACTATCTCCATAAGGAGCACAGGATAATTCTCTTATTGCTGATGGCAAGGTTGCGGACATGGTTGTTACGGTATTAGAGGAAACATTGTATCTAACAATTTGGTTTAGATAATAACTGCCATTATCACCACCAAAACAATAAATACTATCTCCATAAGGAGCACAGGATAAATACATTCTTCCTGATGGCAAGGTTGCGGACATGGTTGTTACTGTATTAGAGGAAACATTGTATCTGACAATTTCGTTTAGATAATAAGGACTACCACTATAATAATAACCACCAAAACAATAAATACTATCTCCATAAGGAGCACAGGATAAAAATCTTCTTCCTGATGGCAAGGTTGCGGACATGGTTGTTACGGTATTGGAAGAAACATTGTATCTGACAATTTGGTTTATATAATTACTGGCATCAAAACCACCAAAACAATAAATACTATCCCCATAAGGAGCACAGGATAAACTATATCTTCCTGATGGCAAGGTTGCGGACATGGTTGTTACGGTATTAGAGGAAACATTGTATCTGACAATTTGGTTTAGATAACTACCATTATAACCGCCAAAACAATAAATACTATCCCCATAAGGAGCACAGGATAAACTATCTCTTCCTGATGGTAAGGTTGCGGACATGGTTGTTACGGTATTAGAGGAAATGTTGTATCTGACAATTTCGTTTAGATAACTACCATTAAAACCACCAAAACAATAAATAATATCCCCATAAGGAGCACAGGATAAACCACTTATTATTGTTGGCAAGGTTGCGGACATGGTTGTTACTGTATTGGAAGAAACATTGTATCTGACAATTTCGTTTAGATAACTACCATTATAACCACCAAAACAATAAATACTATCCCCATAAGGAGCACAGGATAAAGCGTATCTTCCTGATGGCAAGGTTGCGGACATGGTTGTTACGGTATTAGAGGAAATGTTGTATCTGACAATTTGGTTTAGATAACCGCTACCACTATTATAACCACCAAAACAATATATACTATCTCCATAAGGAGCACAGGATAAAGCATTTCTTCCTGATGGTAAGGTTGCGGACATGGTTGTTACTGTATTGGAAGAAACATTGTATCTGACAATTTCGTTTAGATAAACACTACCTCCAACATAATAATAACCGCCAAAACAATAAATACTATCCCCATAAGGAGCACAGGATAAACCTCTTCTTCCTGAGGGTAAGGTTGCGGACATGGTTGTTACGGTATTAGAGGAAACATTGTATCTAACAATTTGGTTTAGATAATAACTGCCATTCTCACCACCAAAGCAATAAATACTATCTCCATAAGGAGCACAGGATAAATACATTCTTCCTGATGGCAAGGTTGCGGACATGGTTGTTACTGTATTAGAGGAAACATTGTATCTGACAATTTCGTTTAGATAACTACTACCATCATAACCACCAAAACAATAAATACTATCCCCATAAGGAGCACAGGATAAACCATGTCTTCCTGTTGGCAAGGTTGATGGCAAGGTTGCAGACATGGTTGACATATTATCAACAAAAATTGAATTTTGTGAAGATAATGAAGTTACGCTCGGACTTCCATAATACATGTAAATCGTTTTGTTTGAACTTGCTGGAATGCTTGGGATTTTTATTGTAATCTTTGTGTTTGTTCTATTACAACCGTAAATGTTCCAAGAATAGGACAATCCTGTAAAGTTTGTTTGATTTGTGTAAACATAATAAGAATGATTTGAGCTCCATAATGCAGAATCAAAGGATTTTGTTGTATTATCAGTAAACCTTATATCAGCACAATCAGAACGCATTTTTCCTTGAGAAATTAAAGATTGTGTATTTACCTCAATTGTTATTTGATAATTTGTTAATGTGTTTGAATTGCCTGTGTTGTTTATTATTATAGGTATTCTGCAGGCAAATGTTGGGTCATCATGAAATTCTAAAGTCAGATAGCTTTCTTGATTTTTTATATTTTCTACAATAATTTTAGCTTCGTATGTTTTTCCTGCCTCTACATCATGAACAAACCAATATCCTTTGTAAATTCCTTCGGTTTCATTTCCTTCTGCCAATTTTAATTCTATTGTTTCTATTCCTGCCATATCAGCTTTTACACTCTTTATTCCATACTTATCCTTTACCTTTACAACAATCTCCATATAATCGCTTGGCTCTACTTTCACTGGCTCTATTGTTGCGTTTAGAATTTCTGGCTTTTGTGGATAAATAGAGGCAAAGATAAAACCAGAAGGATATTGGATGTAATCTGTTAATAAAATTAGAACTCCTATTAAAAGAGTCGAAGAAATTATTTTTTTCTTCGAGTTCATAAAGATCATTTTAATTTTTTACAATTTAATTCTAATGAAGCCATTTTAATTTCAATAGTGTTTAATCTTGTCTTAAGATATTCGTTTTCTGCCTTTAATTCTTCAATTTGCTTTTGCTGTTCTTTTCTTAATGAATCTAATTCTTGGATTGCTTTTATTAATTGCCATGTATTTGGCTCTGAAACCATTAAATAACCGTTTTCATCCTCTTTTACCAATTCTGGCATTATCTCTTTAATCTCTTGACCTATAACTCCTGTTTTTCTTTCTCCTGTTGAAATAACATTGTATTCTCTTATTTTTAATTGGGTTAGCTTTTGCAATATTGGCTGAGCATCTGTTATATTTGTTTTTAATCTTATGTCTGAAGAGCATGTCCATGTAACAGAAGTAGATTCCGGATTTGCATCGCATGTTCCATCTGAATCTTGTAATCTTAAAATGTTTGTATCGCTTGCACTATAAACATGAAGTTTTACTGCTGGCGAAGTTGTCCCGATGCCGACGTTGCCAGCAAAATATCCGTTGCCTGTTGAGTTTATTGAACCATTTACGTCCAGAATTAAATCACTTGGTTGCAATTCAAATTGGCTTGAGCTTGCAACCAATATTCTACCTTGAACCTCAAGTTTTTCTGATGGTGTTGTTGTTCCTATTCCTACATTACCTGAAGTTCCATTAATAAAC
>Ga0272449_1001472_pt1 | contig 24087 bp, 15 predicted proteins | sample YNPCB0241_FD_198679 | JGI IMG/M metagenome (GOLD analysis project Ga0272449, IMG submission 198679) | Hot spring sediment microbial communities from Yellowstone National Park, WY, United States - YNP-CB-024-1 | ecosystem: Environmental > Aquatic > Thermal springs > Hot (42-90C) > Sediment... | reverse complement strand
AGATGGAGATGCACTGACATTTATTACAGTGCGACAGCACTAAATGCGAAGAAGTTTCTGGATAAGTTGGAAAAGAAATGCCCGTTCAAAATAAAGGCAATCCAGGTGGACGGGGGTTTTGGAGTTTGCAGCCGAGTTCGAGTCTGCATGCAAGGCGAAGGGAATAACCTTGTATGTAAATAGACCAAGAGGCCCAAAGATGAATGGATATGTAGAAAGATGCCATAGGACAATGAGAGAGGAGTTTTACCAAGCGAGAGACTACTTGCCTTTGACAGCGCATGAAATCAGAAAATACCTAGAACTAGACGACTATTACTACAACTACATCCGACCTCATGCTTCACTCAAAAATAAGCCACCTATGCTATACTTCAAAGAAAGGTTCCAAAAAGGAACCTCGCTCTTTGACACAAAAATGCCCGAGCCTGATCCCCAGTCGAGTGTCTCATATGTATTGAACTCGTACAATCTCTTGACAACTGTCAAGTGATTTACCATAATAACGCGCCTTTCAACGGACGAGGCAGGATTGCAGGCGTCCTTCAGCTCCATAGTCAAGCAGATTATCGAAAGGGTCAGTCTGAAAGAGGTCGTGGAAGAGTATGTCAGGCTCGAAAGGTCTGGTCGGGAATACAGGGGGCTTTGTCCGTTCCATGCGGAAAAGAACCCGTCTTTCTATGTAAATGAAACTAAAAGGTTTTTCTATTGTTTTGGCTGTCAAACAGGAGGGGATGCGATAAGGTTTTTGGAGCTCGCAGGGGGGCTCAGTTTTCACGAGGCTCTGGAAAGACTCGCTCAGAAAGCGGGCGTAGAACTTCCCAAGCAAAGCCAAAAAGATTTTAGCCAGGACAATAGAAAGGCAGAAATCCTTCATGCAAACGCAGTGGCGCAGGAAGTCTTCAAGGCATTGCTTTGCTCGGATGAAGGCAAAGAAGCCCGTGAATATCTTTTGTCCAGAGGGATAAACGAAGACCTGTGGGAGAGGTTTGGACTTGGTTTTGGCGGACAAAGGGAAGGGACGCTCTTGAAGGCTTTGCGCGAGAGAGGGGTTCTCTTAGACGCAGCAACAGACGCTTCCCTTATCTTCAGACAGGGCTCTCAGTATAGCGAAAGGTTTCTTGGTCGGATCCTTTTTCCTATCTACAATCTTGATGGTGCAGTGATCGCATTTTCCGGGCGCATCATAAAGCCCCGGGATGATGTCCCAAAGTATCTCAACTCCAAGGAATCTTTGGTTTTCCACAAGGGGATGGCGCTTTTTGGGCTTTACCAGGCAAGACCTGCATTCAGGCAAAAGAGGGCGTGTGTGATCTGCGAGGGAAACTTTGATTGCCTTGCCCTCTTCGCTGCTGGCATAGAAAATGCGGTAGCACCTCTTGGGAGTGCGCTTAGTATCGAACAACTTCAGACCCTCAAGCGGTTCGTAAATAAGGTCTATCTGATGTTCGATGGGGACGAGGCAGGACGAAAGGCGACTCGTCGCAGCGTGCCTTTGTTGCTCGAAACCGAACTTGAAGGGCTTGTGTGCACCCTAGAGCGCAATCATGACCCACACTCCCTTTGGCACGAAGAGGGCGCTTTGGCATTGCACAAGGCCATCGAAAGGGCTACCCCACTGGTATCATGGTTTGCAAGGTCTTTGCTTGAACTATATTCAAAGTCCCCTCACGGGATAAGCAATGCGATTAGGGATGCTAAGACTGCCTTTGCAAGCGAAAAAAGTCCAATCCGTTATGCCCTTTACATCGAAGAACTTGCAAAGGTCTTTGGTGTTGACCCTTCATATATGAGAAGGGCAATGAGGACACAGTCCATTGCGGACAATGCGCAAGGTCAAGTGCCAAAATGGCCAAGTGCCGAGATAACCATGCTTGAACTTTTTGTTCTATATCCGTATATGTTAGATACTTTTGTCCGCATGGGAGGGCAAAACTGGTTCTTACACGACGAGACTAGACGCTTTTTCAGCGACCTTCTTGAACTCAGGATGAAAGGCGAGGAAGACATTGCATCAGCCCTTGCAAGAAAGGGTGGAGAGCGTTCAGAGGTCGAGAAAAGGGTGCTGGGTGTGCTTGCTTGTCCAGAGATGTATCCAGAGTCTTCAGCATGGGATTGCTTCGAAAGTGTCGCGAGAGACCTTGAAAGAAGACGGCTGGAAAGGGATGTTTCAGTGCTGGTCGAGAGGATGGAGCAACTACGGCGTGACGGTTGTTTTGACGAGGAGCGAGAGATCCAGAAGGAAGTGCAGGCAATGCGTGCAAGGATAAGGGAGCTTTTGAGGGGGGCAAAGAAGGAAGGCAATGGTGTAAGTTAGATAGTTCTTGAGAGGTGTTGATATGAAACAAGAAGACATTAGGCGCTTGGTCAACATCGGAAAGAGCAGAGGTGGAGCGCTTTCTTTGGACGAGATCAGCGAGATAATGAATGGGTATTCGCACGAGGACCTCGAGGCGGTGGCCACTGCTTTACGACAGAATGATGTGGATGTTGTTGGCTTCCCTGACAGCAACGGAAAGACCGCGAAGCCAGTGTCAGCGAAAGCGACCAGTGATGATACATCCTTCGATGTGACCGGTCGTGGGCAGGAATCCATAAGGCTCTATTTGAAGCGTATGGGAGAGGTGCCGCTTTTGACTCGTGAGGGTGAGGTCGAGATCGCAAAACGGATCGAGGAGGGCGAGACAAACATAATAAGGTGCCTCATCGAGGCAGAGTGCTCCATGGAGAAGATTTTGGAGCTAGAGGACAAAATCAGGCGAAACTTGAGGAAACTCAGGGACATCATCAAGGATGTGGACGAAGACGACGACATGAGCGATGAAGGGGGGGCAAGGGAGAGGGTGCTGAAGGCACTCGAGCGAGCCAGAGAACTCGATGCGGAAATACACATGTGGCTGAAGAAACTTAAGAAGCCGAATATCTCGGCCGCAGCCCGAGCGCAGATTGAGCAGAAGATTCTGGAGCGAAAAAAGGAACTTGAAAGTTGCCTGATAGAGATAAGGTTCAGCAGGTCCTTTGTGAATGAGGTAGTGGCTGAAATAAAGAAACTAAGGAATGACATTGTGGAGTCAAAGGCGCGTCTTGACGAGATAACAAAAAAGGTCGGGGGGAATCTGCGCAACCTTAGATTGCTCAAGAAGCAGGCAGAGAAAGAAGGTTTTGCACAACTAGGTGATAGCCATTTTTCTCTTGAAGAAGTTGTGGAGCTCGACAGGAATGTGAAAAAGGCGCAGAAAGCCATTAGAAGGGCGGAGTTGAAGACAGGGCTCGAGGCGGACAAACTCGAAGACCTCTACAATCGAATCTGCGAGGCAGAGGCTTGCGCTGAAAAGGCGAAGAACGAACTTATTGAAGCGAACTTGAGGCTTGTGGTTTCCATCGCAAAGAAATATACGAACAGGGGGTTGCAACTGCTCGACCTGATTCAGGAAGGAAACATCGGGCTTATGAGGGCAGTCGAGAAGTTTGAATACAGGCGTGGCTACAAGTTTTCCACATACGCCACATGGTGGATAAGGCAGGCGATTACAAGGGCGATCGCCGATCAGGCAAGGACGATTAGAATCCCTGTGCACATGATTGAGACGATAAATAAGATTGTAAGGGTTTCGAAGCAACTCGTGCAGGAATATGGTCGGGAACCTACGCCAGAAGAGATAAGCCAGAGGATGGAAGTGCCTGTGGACAAGATAAGGAAGGTCATGAGGATTGCAAGGGAGCCTATCTCGCTTGAAACGCCGATTGGCGATGAAGAGGATGCCCATCTTGGTGACTTCCTCGAGGACAAGAAATCGCCTGGACCGCAGGAAAGCGTGATCCAGTCGGACCTATCAAAACAACTTCACAAGGTGCTTTGTGAACTTGCGCTCCGTGAGGAGAAGGTTATCAGATTGCGGTTTGGAATCCGTGAAAAGCGTGACCATACATTAGAAGAGGTTGGTCAGAAGTTCGAGGTTACAAGGGAAAGGATCAGGCAAATAGAGGCAAAGGCTCTAAGGAAACTTCGGCATCCAACCAAGGCGAAAAAACTTAGACCATTTCTTGAATAAGGCGTGGACGATAAACTTAGTCTCCCTTTTCTGGCGGGCTTGCAAAGGACAGGCATTGTGCCTGGCCTTCAAAGGATAAGACAACTTCTGGAAAGACTTGGAAACCCGCATCATGCTTATCCAAGTGTGCTGGTTGGTGGCACAAACGGGAAGGGTTCGACATGCGCATTCATTGAATCCATCTTGAGGCAAAGTGGGTATCGCACAGGGCTTTTCACATCGCCTCACCTTGTTGATGTCAGGGAAAGGGTTCGGATATGCGGGAAGCCAATAGAGTTGTCGAAACTCAATGAATACGGGGAGGAAGTGCGCAGGAAAATCGTTGATTCCTGCGTCCCGACCTACTTCGAAGCACTGACCGCCGTTGGGTTTCTTGCGTTTCAGCGCGAAGAAGTGGACATCGCAGTGGTCGAAGTGGGAATGGGTGGGAAGTTTGATTCGACGAACTGCCTCGAGCCAGTGGTAAGTGTGCTGACAAATGTGAGTTTAGACCATCAAAAGTTCCTTGGGGACACGGTTGAAAAGATAGCGCTTGAAAAGGTAGGGATTGCTAGAAAGGGAAGAAAGTTTATAACAGCGGTCGACGACCCCCTATTCAGGAAGGTCGTTGAGCCTGCATGTAGGGACATCGGGGCGCAGGTGCTAAAACTGGGCAGGGATTTTTTTGCATCGAGGTCTGGGGAACGGTTTAGCGTTCGGATAAACGGGCAAGAAATAAGCGGAATTTTGGGGCTAAGAGGCACATTTCAGACTGAAAATGCTGGGCTTGCGGTTGCATGTTGCGAGGTGCTCGAGACCCTCGGGTTTAAGATTGGGAAAGAGGATATCGTTGAAGGGCTTGCGAAAACTAGATGGGATGGGCGTTTTCAGGTGCTGAAGGAGTCGCCAACCTTGATAGTGGACGGGTGCCACAATGAAGGCGCAGCAAGAAGGCTTAAAGAAACAATACAACAAGAACTTGACGGTCATCCCATAGTGCTTGTACATTCGTCTAAGCCAGAAAAGGATTATAAGGCGGTGTTGAGCGAGATTGCCCCTTTGTGCAAGGAGGTAATCGAGACCACATGCGATGGGCTTATGGACCCGTTCGAACTTGCGAAAACTGCGATGACGGTTGCGGATTGTGACATATTGTGCATCCCAAATCTGAGGGACGCGCTAGATTTTGCGACAGAAGAGGCAAGAAGGCTTGGCGGCTGTGTTTTGGTAACCGGGTCTCTGTATTTGGTAGGTGCCGTTTTCAAAGAGTTGGGGATCAAGGTATGCGACGAGTGCTGATGGTCGTGGCGTCACGCAACTTCAGGGACGAAGAATACTTCGATGTTCGCCGTGTTCTGGAATCTTATGGTCTTGAAGTGGTAACTGCCTCGCCTAAAGAAGGGCATGTGCGCTCGACATTCGGAAGGTTCATCATGGCGGACATGCTTTTATCCTGTGCAAGGGCAAGGGATTTCGATGCAATTGTTTTTGTGGGGGGGCAAGGTGTGTTGGAACTGTTAGAGATGCGTTCTGTCAAGAGGCTTATTCTCGATGCAGTCTCTTTGGGGCGGGTGGTTTCTGCAATCTGCATGGCTCCGATACTTCTTGCTAATGCTGGGGTTCTAAAAGGAAGAAGGGTTACGGGCTACCCTGATGTCAAGGACGCCTTGATTTCTGCTGGTGCTATATGGACCTCAGAGGGTGTGGCTTGCGATGGAAACATCGTGACCGCGGACGGACCTGCATCTGCTGTCGCTTTTGGCGAAGCAATCGCAAAGCTTCTCCTAACCGGACAAAAAAACGCTTTACATAGCAGGGGGTGAGTCCACCTTGAGTTCTGGCATCTCGCCTTTTTCCTCTTCTTCTTTCACTTGCGTCTCTGTAGCACTGGTCTTGGGTGTCGCCCGCACAAGGCTAAAATACTGGCTTTCCTCGTGCAAGACCTCCACATCCCAGCCAGTTATCCCAACAAACTCGGGCACACCTTTGTTTTTTAAGGTCGTGGTTGCCCTGTCTAAATAACCTTTTAGCCCCTGTCCTCGTGACGCCTGAGTCAAAGCGAAGAATGTGCGCCCCTTGTTTATAGTCTGAAGATATGGCTCGAGCTGAGTCGCTTTCATCAATGGCTTTATTTCAGAAGAGGTATAAAAGGTCTCGCCTCGCCATGTGATGAGCCAGGCAACCACATCCTCCTGACACACCCTTTTTGGCTTGGCACCAAAATACTCGGGGATGAAAGACAACCCGATCTTCGAAAGGATAGGCTCATAGACATCGTCCACCCAATCTGGGTTTGGCGCAAGGTGGCAGTTCTTGAAGTAGTCCTCGAAGATATATTTCTGGCTCCATGAGGGCGAAATCATAGGCATATAATAGTTCAAGCACCAGAAGGCAAGCAAGAACTGTGCGACAAAGGAGGCATAGACCGCATATCTTCTTAGTCTAAAGAACGCAAAGCACAAAAAGATGACTGCAATAACCGCCATATAGGTTCCTGTAAATGTCTCGTATTCCAGAAAATCCGTCTGCAGCAATGCCTTGATAAACGAGTTTGTATGTTCATAAAAGGTGGACATAGCCCACGTCTTCGTGGAGCCGGGCGCAACTGGGGCATCTGGGTCTATCGGCAATGACTGAGGAAACTGCCTGTCGTATTGATAAGTAAACATGTTCCTGAAGGATTGAGGGTCTGTGTAGATCCAGTACCCAACAGCAACGACGATTGTCACTGCGATAATAGCAATGAGCCTGGACTGGATGCTTCTGTCATCCAAATAGTGCGACAGGTAAATGCCTAGCAAAAGTGCGGTTGGCGGGATGGCTGGAAAGATATAGTGGTGAAACTTGGTTGCAGAAAGTGTAAAAAGAATATAAGCGAAGAACCCCCAGATGAACAAGAACAACATCCCCTTTTCTTTTGGGTCTTTATGGCTTTTCATGAGCGCTCCTGCGCCTAACAAGAGTAAGGGAACAAGACCAATCCACCCATAGCTCCCTATACTTAGCCACTTTATGAAATGTTCGAATGTTCCAGTATCGATCTGGTGCACGCCAGTGCCTAGCCTGTTGAAATGGTCATGGACGAAAAACCTTGCATAAAACCCTTCCCCATGCTTTGCAAGCATGCCAAGATACCACGGCAACATGACAAGACACATCACGACAATGCCCCGCCCTATCTCGAGCCTCTTGAGTGCACGCCATTCGCCTGTCAAAAGAAGATAAAGAAACAATATTGCGCCTGGTAGCATAAAACCAAGCAAGCCCTTACCAAGCGTGGCAAGTCCAAGAAACATGTATGCAGTCCACAGGGCTATCTTGCGAAGCCATGCATCCTTGCAAGCGTGAGTGTCAAGCCTTCCGCTTTTTGCGTCCCGACGCAATGGAATGAAGATCCACAAGAGAAGAATAGCTGTTACAACGAAGTAGATGACCGTATGGTATATTCCTGTTTTCTGAAATATAAGCCACGCCCTCATGAGTGGTCCAAAGTTTTCGTAGGTGGCGTCTGGCTCAAGGTCAAGCGCTAGCATGATGAACTGGGGCACGCTTACCAAAAGGAATACCGCCAAAAAAGTGAGAAAATAAAACCAAAACATCTTGTTGGAAGTCTTGAAGGCGGGACCGAAGTAAGCAAGCATAAAGAACAGAAGCCCAATGGTCATCGTTCCTACAAAGGGCATGTCGGTTATCGCCTGCCTGGACAAAAAGAACCAGTATGGGGTGCTAAGCAGGATAAAAGCAGAAAAAAGCCCAGCCCTCCTGCCATATATGCGCCCAAAGATCACATAGGTAGTGAAAACCCCGAGGGTGCCAAGCAATGCCCATGGCAAGCGGAAAGACCATTCGGTAAGCCCTAAAAGTTTTAGAAAAAGGATTTCGCCATACATGATCAGAACGGGTTTGGAAAAAAACCACTCTCCAGTCGGGGGTTCGGAACCTATCTGTTCCTTGTAACCCCACCAGGGCGACAAAAGGTCACCCCTTTCATGCATGTATCTAGCCACCTCTCCATAGTGGGTTTCCCAGCAATCCCAAAGCCCGAACGACCCTGCGTTCGTGACAAGCAGGGTAAATGCCGCGAAAAACACGAAGGCTCGGACAAGCCATTCCCTTTTGAGCGCTTCTGGCTGTCGAATCGCTTCGTAGTCATCTTCAAGCAAAGGGCAGTTCATCTTCAGAAGCCTCCAACTCTAAAAAGCGCTTTGAAGATACAAAGGATTTTGGATAAGGTCAAGGATAACGATAGAAAGCGCCCCTTAGCGCGTATTGGCTGCGACTGCCTCGTTTGGCAAGGATCAGCGTGGAAAGCAACTGTAAGCCCGCACCTGCGAAGAACTATAAAACCCGGGTGGAGGTGTGTGTCAGCAAGTCAACGAGGGGAAAAAATCCCACGACCTTTACTTACATTCTTTCGGCAGGGACTTCAGCATCTTCTGGGCTTCCACTGCCTCTTGCGCTTTCTTGTTGTAATCTAATAAAAACTTCAGCACCTCTTTGCTTTTGGCACATTCTCCCATCTTTAGAAGGGACTGTGCAATCCGTAATAGTGCTGCCTCGACAGGCGCCCCTTTTATCGTCCTGTATCTATCATAGACCCTCTGGAACTCTCGAACTGCCTGCTGGTATTTGCCTTCTCTGAAATAAGCCTCTCCAAGCAGGTATTGAGCCTTTGGCGCAAGTTCGTCGTCTTTGTAGGTGTCTAAAAACCTTTGGAGGATTGCCCTGGCGACCCGAAAATCGCCCTTTGCCATTGCATCTTCCGCACCTTTGAACAAGGACTTTGCATCGCCCTGCAATCCAGCAGGCAAAGGGACAAGCACTATGCCAAGTTTGTCCTCTAAAGTCTTCTTCATCAAGTCGAGGTCTTCCTGAATCTTCGCTATCTTGTACAAAACCTCCTCGTCCACACCTTTCAGCCTCGCTACCTCGAGTTTTAGTGCATCTGTGTCTTCAGACACCCCAGCAGTCTTTTGCCTCAATGCCTCTGTAGCCTCTTGCAAGTCCTTGTGCAGTCTTTGCATCTTTTCTTCGTTACGGTTTTTCTCGTCCTCGAGCTCTGAAATCCTGCGCTCGAGTGCTGTTACCTTATGTTCGAGAACCTGATGCCTAGTAAGTGTTACACAAGAAATAGAGAGGACGAGAAAAGCAAGGGAGAGGCGCCACATCTTGCTTATTAGCGCCACTTCAGGTCAGCACGACGGTTTCTCCACCAGCAGTCCTCATTATGCTCTGTGCAGACAGGGCGTTCCTCGCCGTAAGACACGGTTGACATCGCCTTTTCGCTGTAACCAAGGTTCTTCAAATATTTCTTTACTGCATCCGCACGCCTTTGACCAAGTGCCAGGTTGTATTCGTCAGAGCCTCTCTCGTCGCAGTTCCCTTCGATTACGATGTTCTGACCACGCTCCTTCAAGCACTGATAGTTACGGTTCAGGACCTCGCGCATATCCGCCCTGATCGCGTATTCATCAAAATCGAAATAGACAGGCTCGAGCGTGCACCCGGGCTTTGGCTTGCACTTTCCGTATTCGCAGATCATGCCTTCAGGGCAAGGATGTTCAGAATCACACTCGGGCTTCGGGATACATGAGCCTTGAACGCACTGCATATTCTGGGGGCAGTCCGCGTCTGCCACGCACTGGGCACATCGCCCTGTTTCTCTCCCTTCCTCTTTCCAGCATTTTCCCTGTTTGCAGTCCAGGTCAGACACACAGCAATCCCCTGGATTCCCCTGAGGCTTCACGCAGGAGTTTTCTGGTCCGCAGTAGGCGCACGGACCTTGCTTCGAGCAATGTGCGTTTTCTCTGCACTGCTTGCACACCTTGTTTACGCAGAACTCCCCGTGCTCTTTGCAATGTTCGTCTTTGTCGCAGTTTGGATACTTGGGTCCACACGCTACCCACGCTAAAAGCACAACGGCAGGAAACATGAACTTCAGAACCTTCATCTTAGCCTCCTTGTTAGAGTGACACCATCAAAGAGCAAGCAACACAAACGACAGGCTATTATAACGACATAAACATAACAATGTCAAGAACATTTTTCAGCAAATTGCCAACAGGTCAAAGGACAAAAAATGCGTCGCCCTTGTTCCTCCCTCCATCCGCTAAACTTTTCCCAAATTCTCTTCGGGCGATTTTTTCAAGACATGCCTGATTGAGAGTCTTAGCGCTTGAACCATGCTCTTTTCACTGGCCACTCCTTGATTGACTATTGAGTAGGCGGGTCCGTGGTCTGGTGAACACCTAAGCCTTGGAAGTCCCAGTGTTACATTGACCGCATCGTCGCGGTGCACCAGTTTCAAAGGTGCAAGCCCTTGGTCGTGGAACATGCTAACCAACCCATCGAACCTTCCATGAAATGCTTCATAAAAAGCCGTGTCTGCTGGAAGTGGACCTTCTGCCCTGATTCCAAGTTCCAAAAGTTTCTGTATCGCTGGCTCAATCAGATTCTTTTCCTCATCTCCAAACATCCCATTGTCAGAGGCGTGCGGGTTCAAAGAAACCACGCCAATCGTGGGATTTTCAAACCCTAGATGGTTTTTCAAAAAATCATTCAACAAAAGGGCGGTAGTGACGACCTTCTCGGTCGTTATCTCCTTCGGAACTCGACTTAAAGGGATGTGCGTCGTAACCAGCGCAACACGGAGCCTTGGGCCGAAAAGCAACATCGCTACCTTTTTTGCCTTGAATGCATCCTGAAGCCATTCGGTCTGTCCTGCGTAAGAGAGACCAGCATCCCTCAGCGCAAGTTTCGAGATTGGACCCGTAACCAGTGCCTCGATCTCACCCGATACAAGATGGGCAATAGCGTGGCTCAACGCAGACACCGATGCACTTCCAGAAGCCTTCGAGTATTTTCCTGGTTCGATCCCCACAAGGTCTTCGCTGGTTGGGTACGGTTCACAGACAGAGAAGATCCTTGCCAGTTTTTCGCAAATCGGCTTTGGACCATAAACCCTTATTGAAAGGCGCCCGAGGCAATCCGATGCAACTATGTGCAAAGCCTTCTCTGTGATTTCTGGTCCAATGCCAGCAGGGTCACCTATCGTTATACCAACTACTCTCCCAGTGTCTTGCATCTCTTCAAAATCCCAATGTTTCGTAAATCGTTTAGGCTTTTCGGGTCGTTTCCATTGAGCAGACGAAACGCATCAGCACACAATACTGTATTCTCCCGGTGTACAGAACTATAGACATGTTCCTGTGTAATCAGAGTCTCGCTCTCTGCCGAGACGAAATGCCGAACAATAGGTTGGGTTAGAATGGACAAGACTATTATGACAAAGGCTAAAGCCGAAAAATATCGGATGCGGTTGGGTTTGCCTTGCGTTGCTGGCAGTGGCTTTTCGACTTGCCTTATAAGCCCAAGGTCGAGCAGGTTTTTCAACGCCTTTGATACCCTGAACATCGTCAGTCCTGTTAGCCTGGAAATCTCTTTTACCGAGCGCCTTCCGTTTACATAGACAAACACCTGCCTATCCTGAGGCTCAAGAGGCATTTCTGCCCACTGCTTCATGCCCACTCGTCCAGTAAGTGTGAGGGCCTTTACAAATACCATGCTTTCGTAGGGAATGACCTTTCTGACTTGAGGCAACTCCTCGGCCCTTTTTTGTGCGTCTCTCAGGACGAATCTTACAGGAATTGCGCACATCTCTTTTTTGGGAGTTGTAAGAACTTCCTCGACTGTAACCCCAACATCTTCTTGCAAAAGAAGCTCAACAAGTGCCTCATGGCACAAGAACTCGAGCGCTTCTGTCACGACTGACTGAGAAACTGAGCCTGTGGCGACAAGCGCTTCCAAAAGCGGCATCCCCTGTGTTTCTTTTGAGTTTCTGACCTTTCGGATAGTTTCATCCGATACAAGTCCAGTATTTACCAATAGATTTACAAGCGCCGATGAGTCGGTCATCTCGCTTTTGACCTCTGTGACCAGCCCATTTATCACTATGATCTCTGCATCTTTCCCATCCATCCTCACAACTATCTTTCCGCTTCCCTTTTCTATCTGCTCCAAGGCCTTGAAAAGGGAAGAAACTTTAGCAGGAAATGTCCCCGAGTCTTTCATTCTATTTCACCCAAATAATCACGCAATGTCCAGCCGTACGCAACAAGCAGTAAAAGCACGCCTTTAAACAAACCCCAAAAATATTGTGTGCCCGATGTTTCAAATAATGTCTTTTGCGGTCCGAACATAACAACAAGACCTGAAAGAAACAAAAAAGAGCAGACCACAGCCTTTACCAAACTTCCATTTAGAATCTGAAACAGGCCGGGCACAAGCAAAGAAAACACGCCGACCCTTTTTTCCCGAGACTCTATTGACCGCCTTGCTTCATCAACCGAGAGGAATGCTGGTACTAGTTTCTTGCGCAGGCATGTTGGGCACAAATCCATGCCCGAGAAGGCGATGTTGCATTTCTTGCACGAGACCTGCCCGCATTTCATGCATCTTGACGGAACAGGATAGCGGGTTGACAGAACCTTTACCAACGGCAATAAAATAACGAAGACGACCAGACACAAGATATATGTTGAATCAACAGGCAGATGACCAATGAAGATACCTTTTTCAGGGAAAACAACAGGCAGGCTCCAAAAATCGAGCCCTTTGGCGTAAAGATTGGACGAGGAGGTTTTCGCAGGACTGAGCATGTCAGGGATGGCGTGCCTTAGGTTCTCCAAATCAAGAGTTTCTTTTTCCAGGTTTCCTTGTAATGCCTGAACCTTTGCGACTTCGTTTGTAAGTCCACGTTTTGCCATTGCTTCCAGCGTTGACTTCAAAGTGTCGCGTTTCTTTAGGGCCATCTGAACAAGCGCCAGTCCGACCAAAGCGTCATCAGGGGGATTTTCCTGTTTTGAAATAGACAGGTAGATTTCTTCGGCTGATAGAAGGTAACCAGCATTCACCTCGCCAGAGACCATATCCGAGACCCCTTTGATGAGCCTTAGGTGTGCTAGCAAAAGGTTTGGTTTTTCTTGCATTGATGAGAGCACATCTTCCGCTTCATTTAGCAACTCGGGCCTCTCCATCCCGACTGTCAGGACAGTTGCATAAAAAGCGGCTAACAGATCCTTATCGGGGCGTTTCGATATTGACTCTTTCAGATCACGAAAGTAGTCTTTTCTGCACTCTCCGTTCAGGCACAGCCACGCCTTTTGCCCAATCGCATTTTCGACACCCAGAGGCAGACCAGCAAGCCTTGCATAGATTGGTGAACCAGCAGCGAAAAGAGCCAAAACCCCAAGTAATACCGCCTCGCTCGCAGTTACGAATGGTGCCACGATCAAGGAAAGCAAAAGGCAAGACATGAAAAGCCCAAGCCCAGCAGAAAAGGGCAGAAGAGCAATAGCAAGCACGAAGGCGACGATCGAAATCGTGACAAGAAACTTCTGGTTCTTGACTGGTTGCGAGGCTTCGATGCATAAGGCGTGGAAAAAGCCATGCTCAATCTCGGGATAGTGTCGCACAAAGAGAAATGCTGTGATGAATAAGAACAGCAACGATGAGGTCATAAGCAAGAAAAGACCCCAGGAAGAAATCGCCCACACAAAGTTCTTGAAAGAGGAAAAGGGCGAAAATGAGCGCCAGTATGCCTTCAATGCAGAAGGGAATCCTTGAACACCGCGACCTATTTGCAGTGATGCAATAGTTTTTTGGACCTCTGGGCAATCTGGGCATATGCAGTCAAGATAGTTGGCGACAAGCGATGCATCTCGAGGCAAAAGGCTTGCCCCAAGTTCGTCAATCTTGTCTTTGAGCACTGCACCCACGACAAAAAGATTTCGCACCTTGTATCTTGTTTGTGTGTCACACATTCTGGCAAGGCTTTCAAGCAAGGTCTCGGTAGAGGGCTTGGTGGTAAGCGTCTGAAGCAACAAATGGCTCTGTTCTTCTACTTCCCTTGGCAGTAGCAAAGTGTCTTCAGGGATAGCACTCGATTCATCCTGAATCTTCTGCGCCGCCTGGAGGCTAAGTGCGCCATACAGTCCAGAAGCCACCACACAACAAAAGGCAACCACGCTCAAGACAAAAAAGGATTTCACAGGGGCAGGCGCATGAGGCGCACCTTCTGCCTTGCCCAAAGCCTCAGAAAGTGCAGGCATGGACTGCGTGAAATGTTTTTTTTCAGTCACAATGGGTGAAAGTGACGGCTGCAACCTTGTCGTGATTCGGCTTTGCCTGACATTCTGCAATCTCTCTTTGACCTCTATCGCACTTTTTGGTCGCGTCTCCGGGCGAGGTCTTAGCAATTCCCTGATAATGTCTTCAATCGCTGACGGTACATGCACCCCTGGGGCTACATCCTTGATTTTTGGTGGCTCCTCGTGAACCTTTTTATAGAGAACACCTATTGGTGATTCTGCCTCGAACGGCTTCCTTCCAGTTAGCACCTCGAAGAAGATCGTTCCAAGAGAGTAAAGGTCGCTTCTTTGGTCGAGCTCTTCCCCCATCGCCTGTTCAGGGCTCATATAAGCGGGGGTTCCAACAACCATCCCCTCGCTGGTAAGGGTCTGGGTCTGCCCACCCATCACCTTCGCAATCCCAAAGTCAAGAACCTTGACAAGATCCTTTTTCCCTTCGCCCTGAACCAAAAAGATATTGTCAGGCTTCAAATCACGGTGCAGGATGCCCTGCGAGTGTGCATGTGCTAAAGCATCCAGTGTCTGCAACATGATATCCGTTGCCCGTTCCCAAGGAAACGGTCCTTCCTCTAACAGAAGCCTGCTTAAGGGCTTCCCATGCAGTAGCTCCATTACCATGTAAAGAAGCCCATCTTCTGATTGTCCAAAATCGAACACCGTGATTATATTCGGATGGCTCAACTTGCTTGCAGCCCTTGCCTCTCTGAAGAAGCGCAGGACCTCCTGTTCACTCCTTGCAAGGTCTGGTCTTAGAACCTTAAGGGCGACCTCCCTGTCCATCGAATGCTGGTGCGCCTTATACACTGCGCCCATCCCGCCCACACCCAAAAGCGCTCGCAAGGTGAACCTACCATCAATGACCTTGCCAACGAGCGCTTCCTCGGCACTTACAAAAACAGTTGGGCATTGGTCTTTTGGGCAAATCTGAACCTTTTCGTCGTATTTCTGTCCACAGGCGGGACAAATCTTAGGCATATCCCCCTCCAGCCGAAAATAGGATAATACAAAAAGGCGCTTCGCGCAACTTCGTGTACACTGTGTATACTCTGTTGTGCGAAAGAACGAAACTGATTGTAATCCCAAAAAACCCACCGGGATGATGTGGCTGGCGCTTATTGCGCTTCCCGTGACGAAGCGATGAGCCTTTGGACCTGATCAAATATTACCTGAGCAGGCTCGAGCAAATTCGGGGCTGACTTCCGCCCTTCCACGATGAACTTTTTCAGATAGAAGGACGCCTGATTATACTTTCCAAGCCTGATGAGCGCACATGCCAGATTGAACGCAGCGACCGAGTCATCAGGGTCATATTCGAGTGCACTCATGAACTCATCAACTGCTGACTTGAAGTTATTCATCCCCATATAGACAAGTCCCATGTTATGATGAGTTTCCGCATCTTCAGGGTTCAACCTTATCGCCTCTTTAAGCACTGCCATCGCCTCTGATTCAGCGCCGTTCTCCCAATACATCATGGCTAACGCATTGAATGCCCTGGCATCATACGGGTCTGCCTTGATTGCCTTCCTGAAGAAATCGTCTGCCTCGGAAAGCCTGCCTCGTCTCTGCTCTGTGACACCACTCCAGTATAATGCGCCAACATGGTTTGGACTTAAACCCAGCACCTTCTGAAATCGTTCCATCGCTTCATCAAACAACCCTTTTTCCAGTTTTAGCCTGCCGATCTGAAAAATGACCTCGACATCTTTGGGGTCTAGACGGAGCGCCTCGTTCAAATGCTTTTCTGCCCGCTCGAGGTCCCTTGTTTCGTGCAGAAAGATCATGCCCAGTTGATAGTGCGCGATGCGATTCTTCGGCCACAAAGCAAGTGCCCTCTCGAAAAGTGCCTGCGCTTGAGCCATGTTGCCCTTCTTGTATTCCAGGACGCCTTTGTTGCACATGGCTACCGAATCCGTTTGAGCCTTCGAACAAGCAAGCCCTAACGAAACAATGACCAATGATAAGATGATAGCTCTGCGCATGTTACGCCTTACTTTACAACCCTAAAGATGAAGGGATACCTGACCCTTCCTGGAAGACCGCTCTTCGATGGAGGGAAGACCCAGGTTTCTATCCTGCTCACGATGCATTGCTCCATCTCCTTGTCGTTTATAGCGGAACTCAAAACCTTCACACCCATCACCTTTCCATTTGGCGTTATGATCCACTCTATGGTCATTTCCCCTTGCAGGTCGGGCTTCTTGAGCAACGCCTGCTGATAACACCATTTTACCTGATTCATTTTGCTATCAATATATCTTTTTACTGTGGCTTTATCCAGGTCTCCCGTGATATCCGCGGTGCCCTGGTATGCCACGGGCTCCACTCCCTTTCCCTTTTCGGAAAACTTCGTGCCAGCAATGTCTCGCCCTGTCTCTTCTTTGCCGAGCCCCTTTAGGGATTTCAAATCTGCTGGGCCGAACTCCGACGAGCCACCGAAAAGCCCTGGCGTCCCCCTAAATCCCCCTGTGCCGCCACCAATAGTCCCTCCGAATGCGTCAAGACCTGAAATAAGGACGCCTCCTGGTCCATGGCTCCCGATAATCCTTATTCCTGTGCCACCAAAGTTAGGCTCGCCACCAGCACCAAGCACCTGACTCATAAGGTCAGCCTGTGCGGATAACACCCTGGTCATTGCCATCTCTGCAATCTGTCTATCCCTTTCCCTCTTTTCTTCGACAGAAAGCTTCGAAGTAAGCTCGTCTGGCTTCTTCGCTTCCGTTTTAATGCTTTCCCCTGCCTGCTTTTGTTCTATCTCGAACTTTTTTGCCTGCTTTTTCTTGTCCTCTGCCTTCCTTTTTTCTTCTTCTTCTTCCTTAGCCTTCTTTTGCATTTCCTGTATTTGGAGCATCTTGAAGGCAACACTCCGCTTGCGATACGGGTCTTTTACAGCCCTCAGTTGTTCCTCTGGAGTCAAAGTCACCATAATTAGAAACAAAAGATGCAGGACAAGCGAGAAAGCGGTGTAAGTAAATATTCCGGTATCGAACTTCTGGAACCAACGGATCTCGGGGGGAGGAGGGACCCTGCTCAAACCAACCAACACTGTAAATGGTCCAAACTTGAGTCTCACCTTTGTCTTGTCGTCAATGGGGAGATAATCCCTGTCCACAAGTTTTCCCCTTGCCCCGAGCAGCTTCACAGGAATAACTTCGCCCTCTACCAGCGCATCCCCATCTGCCATATCGAGATTGACTAACACCCGAAACTTTCCATCCACGAACTGTGCAAACTCGACGAGCCTTTCACCAAAATATTCAGAAGGCAAAAACACCCTGCAACCGGGCTTGTCCCCTGCAAGGACCTTTTCACCAGGACGAATATGCTGGATTGTGACAACTTCCTCGTTCCACAGAACCACGACTTCGAGGACCGCCTTTTCAGTCAAATCCTCCTCTTCGATTGCCTTAGCCTTGTAGAAGGACTCGGACAAAGGCGCTTGTTCAGCCTGCTGTTCGAATCTCACCACAAGTCTTGTTTGACCAACGACAATCTCATCTCCGCTTTTCAAAACAGCCCTATCTATCTTGACGCCATTCAGAAATGTGCCGTTAGTGCTTTCCAGGTCTGTTATCCTGACCTCGCCACTATCGAGCACCTCTACGATCGCATGTTGCCTTGAAACATTGGGGTCGGAAATCCTCAGATGCGCCTGCCCTGCTTTGCCTATTCTGATCGCCTTCTGCTCGAAAACCTCCGTCCTTTGAAGGGTATCGCCTTCATAGACCTCGAACTGGATCTTTAAGACCCTATCTTCCATGGGTCATCCTCCTTTTTGGGCTTGCTTCTTCTTAGCCTCATAGGTCTTCGACCGACTTCAGTATTTCATCCCTAAAATCTGTGCGAATATGGATAAGGGTATCCTTGCCTCTTCTGCCCACAACCCCTGTAACGCTTTGGTCTGGCTTCAAGACCTCTCCCGTAACCTCTTCCCTTTCAAAGTCGAACTCTTTGAACTGCTGTTCCTTCGGTGCCTTTGATTGTGCTGGTTCTTTTGCTAGCCCCACGCCTGCCACACCAAATGCAAGGAAACCTGCCATTAGCAATCTTTTGAACATCACTTTGCACCTCCTGAAGAAGCGCCATATTTATGTTACTTTTTCTTCTGAAAAAAATAAAGACTTCAACTATATTTCATTTTTGTTCACCACGCTTTATATCAATCATGGTTTTGAGCCCCTGAATCCTGAGCTGAACCTCACGCGCCTTTGGGTGTTGAGCACCTGCAATGGTCAAGAATCGTTCGCATTCCGTCAAAGCCTTCTCGTAATCACCAAGGTTGTCTTGATAAACCAGACAAAGGTTGAAATGGGCCTCTGGCAGGTCCATGTTCTTGATCAAATCCTCAAGCGTGGCTATCGCCTCCTGGGTTCGTTCCATTTTCGCTAAGGCAACCGAAAGCCCTAGTTTCGCCTGAATGTTGTTTGGTTCTTTCTCGAGGACTCGCTTAAAATGCTCCGCCGCGGTCTCAAAGTCTTTATATCCAAGCGTCAGTGCGCCAAGGTTCATGTGGGCGTCTAGGGCGTTTGGGTCTGATTGCACAGCCTTATCGAACATCGCTGCTGCTTGACTGACTTCGCCCTTCTTCGAAAAGATTAGCCCTAGCATATTGTAAATAGGGGCGTTTTTCTCATCTAACCCGATGGCGTTCCTGCACACAAGTATTCCTGCGTCCAGAAGTCCCATCTCGTAATAAGCAGAAGCAAGAATAAGGTATGCATCCATGCTGTCAGGGTCAGAAACCAGCGCCTTTCTAGCGTTTCCTATGGCATCCTTGAACTTGCCCTCTCGGATATATTGCGCAGCATAATAGTTATTCGCAACCGAGTTCATCTGGTCAATCTCGAGAGCCTTTGAAAGGAACTCCTGCGCCTTGTCAGGATGTCCAGTGGCAGCGAACACCCTACCTAGCCTACCATAGGCATCAGCAAGCGATGGGTCCCTCGAAATCGCCTTTGTATAATATTCCTTTGCCTCTAAAAACTTTTCGCTAGCCTCTAGTAATGCCCCCATATTATATAGCGCCTGCGCACTCGGGTCAGGCGCGGATACAGCGCTCTGAATTTTTGCCTGTAAATCACCATCGTCCCAGCGAGGCGCATCTTCGCCTTCCTTCAAAGGCAAAAGCCTTGGCTTATTTATCAAAAGTGTATATCTTCCTATCTGAGGCTTGATGTGTGGGACTGCTGCAAAGGATGGGTCAAGTTTCATCAATGCCTCTTCAGCCTCCTCTGAATATTTGTTGAACCACTTAAGTTTTTGTGCCACAGTCACACATCTCCTGAACTCTTCTTTTGCCCTTTCCCATATAGGTTGAGCCTTTTCTGCCATCCCTGCTTTGAATATCTCTTTCTGCTCAGGAGTCAACTGTGGAGGCGGAGGCACGCCCTCGATTGCAAGCGCCATCTCTTGCAACCCAAACCCCTTCCTCGAGAATGCAGCGATCGTCCAGTGTGGCTGTCCAAATGCCTCGACACTAGCGAATATCTCCATGGCATCTTTCAAAAGTCCCAATTTCTTCTGGATCGCCGCGTTTACCTGCGCTTCCCCGCCCACTATCTTTATCTCTCTGACCGCCTGAAGCACTTTTTCTCCTTGCATGAACCTCGCCTCCGCAGCAGCGCCAAGACCAACAGTGGTCAGGCTGTTCTTTTCTTCTTCAGTCATATTGTTATACTCTTCGACAACCTTCGCATATGCAGCGTCCGCTTCCTTATCTCGTTTCATACCCTTATAGACCCTCGCAATCCCCAACAATGCTTTCAGGAAAAGGTCGCCTGACGCCCCCTTGCCATATTTCTTTACAAACGCCTGATACTGTTGAAGCGCCATAGGCAGTTTTCCTTGCTTTTCCAGTGCCACACCAATCTCCAAAAATACGGATGGCACATGCTTGGAATCTGGGAAGAGCTTCAAATACTGCTCCATGTCTTTTACTGCCTCGGCATATTCACCAAGCCCAGACCTGAAGATGATTGCATATCTCAAAGCCTCTTCTGCATTTTCGTGCTTTGGCAGGCGTCTCACGAACTCCTCGAACATCCTTGCAGCCTCGGAATAGACCGCAAGCCGCCTATATGTCTCGCCGATGTTATAAAAAGCCTTGGGAGCGAGAGGCGATTTTGGCATTTCAGTGTAAAGCCTCGCGTTGACCTCCAAAGATTTCTCTACTAGCCTGGCTTTGAAATAGTTTGCACCTGCAGCAATAAGCGCCTTGTCTTTGAGAGGTGTGTTCGAAAATCGGTCAACATAAGACAAGAAGCAATCGCCAGCCACCTTGAACTGACGGGACTGCTCGAACTCGTAGCACTTGTTGAAGTCTGCCTGCTCCCTTATGCTTTCCACGATCTTTGGAATGGCACCAACCATGAGCTTAGGTTCCCTTGCTATCCTTTCCGCTGCTTCGTTCAGCGCCTTTATGTTACGAGACAGGTGAAGGGAAGAGAGCAGTAACCGTGCAGCGCTTGGGGCATTTTGATGGTCTGGATTCTGTTCTATGATCTCCCGAAAAAGTTTCGCGGCTTTGTCAAAATGATTGTGATTGTAATAGGCAACCCCAGCAGCAAACTTTGCTTCCACGATGTCTTCGTCTTGAGGACCAGCAAGCCTCAGATACCTCTCGCACGCCTCTACGAGTTTCTTTTCGACATCGGAAAGTTCAGTGGGCTCGAGGTTTGTCTCCTCTTCTGCCTTGACCTTTGTTTCCTGTGCAACCATGCTCTTGAAATAGTTTACAACCGCGAAGTGTGCTGCGTCTTTGGATAGCTCGCCGTCTGGGCTCATCTCGACGACGCGATTGAACACCTCTGCTGCCTCCGAATATCTGCCCACCTGGGCGAGGAGTTTCCCATAGAAGTAGGTCATTTTATACGCCTCAGGGGCGTCGCTAAAAAGCCTTAGATACTCATGTAACAGAACGATGGTGTATTGGGTCGAGCGTTCGTCTTTTGTGGTCGAAACCTCTTTGTAGTAGTCATATGCAGTTACGCCCAGCAAGCCTTCGATCTTGCGCTTCTCCTCTGCGACATATTTTTCTGGTGCCTGAGGAGCGAACTTCTCGAGCACACCTGTAAGCCTTCTCGCCTCCTCCACTATCTTAGCCAGAACCCTGATCTTGACGGCGTTTTCGAATATCCCTCGCTGGAATTCTATCACGCGGTAGGCGTCATTTCTATCCTTTGTCTCCGCAATCAAATGCTTATAAACCCTTATGGATTTTTCGAACTCTCCCTGTGAGGTATAGCCCTCGGCAAGTCGAACCGCAAGTTCGAGGTAGCCCTCTGGCGATATCTTCTTGAAAACAGGGATGGCGTTGTCAGGATTCCCAACCTGAGAATACGCCATCACTAGGTCTCGCTGGGCATCACGCATCAAAACGACCCCATAACCTGACTTTTTTGCAGCCTCGGAGCCTGCATATTCGATGACTTTCAGAAACTGGGACATCGCATCCTCGAACTGATGTAGATTGATGTAGCACCACCCTTTCTTGTAGATTGCCAGTCCGTACGCACTCGACGCAGGAAACTTCTCGACCTCACTGTAAACCTTCAAAGCCTCTTCGACCCTTCCCGAGTTATAGAAGTATTCCGCTATGTTCAACAGGGCCTCGGGCACAAACGAACTAGTTGGCGATTCACGAATGATCCTTGCAAAATAGGGATAAGCCTCATCAGGCTTGTTTATTTGCACGAGTGTATATCCAAGATAATAGAGGACTGCGTCGAGGGATGGATACTCGGGGTAGTTGTCAACTATCCCCTTATACACCTTCACGCACTGTTCTTGCCAGTACTGCATCTGCTGTAACAAAGCCCTTTGCTCAGCCTCTAACTCGGCAACCGCTTTTTCGTCCCCCGCGTCCTGTGCCGCTTTTATCCGTTGGAACATCTCGTTGCCATAAGCCCTGTTGAACAAAGCCTCGCCTTTGTCCCAGTAAAGGTCAGCAAGCCTGGACAGATATTCAGGTTTCGCTGGGTCATCGTCTGGAGTCTCTGCGATGAGCTGTTTCAATGTGCTGATCGCCTCGTCAAGCTTCTTTTCCGACTTTATCTCTTTCTTAGCGGCGATGTCTTTGATACCTATCGGACCCTTTCTTTTTTGCACCTCTTGAGGTTGCGTTTCCTCTCTCTTTTGCTCGAACGACTCTATCGTTTCTTTTTGCGCCAATGCAAACTCAGGCAACAACAATAGGAAACACTGGATAGCAAAAAGTTTGCTTGCCCGCATCATCTCCTCCTTATCGAGACAAAGTCCCTATTTTTGCACGCACCTGGACGGCAGGGGATAATAATAGGATCCAAGTTCATCCTTCCAATATTCCCCATCAAACGGCCATCGGACATGCTCGAAGTCCAAAGGCACATAGTCTTCCTTCTTCCCCTTCTGGACAGGCTGTTCCACGCCCTCAGCCTCGGCGAGGATGCCCTTTTGAGCATTGAGCGTCTCGAACCTGACCCTCAAAGCCTGAGAAAGGATACTTCTAAGTTCCTTGTGCACCCCCACCAGTCGCTCCCTTGCAAGTTTCCCTGCTTCTGCCATCGTGATAGAACGAAATGCTGTCAGGTCTGGCAAAAGGATCTCTGCGAGCTCAGATGCTGGACCAAGCCCTTTTAGCTGTTCGACTAACTGAATCTCCTTTGAGACATGGACGACGAATGCAAACATTGATCGAAGTCTTTTGTCTGCAAGTGCTGCATTGAATATCTTTTTCACCTTTATGGAATGCTGACCGCCACGCACAGATATTGCTGCCAGATACTGATAAAACTGGTCTGGGTCTTTGTAAGTCTCGAGGGCAGATTCGAGCTCCTTCAGCACGGCGTAATACTCGCTATAGAATGGGTCAATAGTTGCCAGTGCTTCATCGTAGTAGCAGTTCTTATAAAAGATAATAGCCTTCAATATGTATGCTTCGGGATAGAACTCCTCTTCGAAGTAAGGCGACGAAACAGTGTGCAGGCTCCCTAGCGCTCGGGCATAGTTGCCAAGCTGAAAATATGCCCAAGCCTTTTCGAAAAGGCTTTCGAGCCACGCATTGGATTCCTCCGAGACAAGGTCATAATATGAAATAGCCTTTTCGAGCATTTTCGCTTTTTCTGATGCTTCAGCCTCGCTGGAACTATGCGCCATCCCCATCGCATAGGAAGCGCGTGCTAGTGCCAGCTTCACCATGTCTTCCAGAGTAGCGGGATTCTGGATGTTCTTTTTGTTCTTCAAGATATAATCGTACGCTTTCTGGAACGCCTGAACTGCCCTCTGGTTGTCGTCACGGCGAACGAATATCGCCCCTTTCAAGAACATAGCCCTTGGATAGATGTTCGGCGTCGCCTCTGAGACCCTCTCGAGGCTCTCGAGCGCCTTGTCCAGATTACCTTCGTAATAGTTGTATTGACCCACATAAAACGAGATCTCGTCTGCCATGTCAGGCGGATAGTTTTCGTATGCATAGGACTGCAACCTGAACAGCGTTGCCCTTTCGCCTGGTATTACCCTGTGGATTCGGACAAGGAACGGCAGGGCATCGAGGTATCTGGGGTGGGAAGGACCTGCCTCGGCAACCTTGTCCAGATAACCAAACGAAGACACATAAAGTTTTAGATTGAAAAGGGCAACCCCCATCTGGAACTGTGCCTCCTGGTAGGTCGGGTCGGTCTCGGGTGCCTCAGACAGAATCTTGTTGAACAGGAGGCACGCATCATAAAGCCTTTGCGCCTGCGCGAGATTTTTGGCTTCGCCTAAAAGAACCGCAAATGCGCTTTGGGGCGCCTCCTGTGCGAGTCCAGCAATGGTGGGAAAAAGGAAAAATCCAGCAATGAAATACTTATTTAGAGTCATCTTCATCCCTCGTATGGGCGAAACAAACACACAAGCAATTATTTCAGGCTTAAAAACAAAGTCAAGCGATT
>Ga0272449_1001471_pt1 | contig 24099 bp, 28 predicted proteins | sample YNPCB0241_FD_198679 | JGI IMG/M metagenome (GOLD analysis project Ga0272449, IMG submission 198679) | Hot spring sediment microbial communities from Yellowstone National Park, WY, United States - YNP-CB-024-1 | ecosystem: Environmental > Aquatic > Thermal springs > Hot (42-90C) > Sediment... | reverse complement strand
TTCAGCTCCAAAGGTACCTTATTCCTTTCAAAAACGCCGAGACCCTCAACCAGAGACCTAATACTCAACATAGCATAAAGAACCTAAACCAAGCTGACCTAATAAGCCTTAAGTTGCCAGGTCCCAAATTTACATCATAAATGATAAATATATGATTTTTATATTAGAAAAGGGTTTTAAACCCTTAGTAGTAATCTATTGTAGAAAGTGAATAGTTATGTTCGCTCCAAGTGCTGGATATGATAGAGCCATTACGATATTTTCGCCAGACGGTAGGCTCTACCAAGTTGAATACGCTATAGAGACTGTTAGAAGAGGAACGCTTGCTTTGGGATTGAAGGTAAAGAATGGTGTAGTATTAGCCGCTGAAGAGAGAACGAGAAAGCTACAAGACCCAAGCATAAGCCAGAAGATCTTTCAAGTCGATGACCATATAGTCGTAGCTGCTGCTGGTTATGTCCCAGATGCTCGTATTCAAGTAGATGTCTTAAGAGTTTTTGCTCAAACAAACAGGCTGATATATGATGAACCTGTCGAGGTAGAAGCAGCTGCTAAACGAATAGGTGATTTAAATCAGCAATACACTCAGTATGCAGGAGTAAGACCGTTTGGTGTTTCCTTGATCATAGCTGGTGTTGATAGGAATGGAGCTATGCTCTTCTCCACAGACCCTAGCGGGACTTACTTAAGTTATGATGGGGTTGCTATAGGAGCTGGTAGCGATCAAGTAACAGAATACTTGGAGAAAAAATACAATCCTAACATGAGCCTAGAAGAAGCTTGCATATTAGCCATAGAATGTATTTATCTAGTAAGTGAGGACAAAGTAGGTACAAAGCATATAAAGATGGCTCTAGTAGATACAGCGACTAAGAAGATGAGATTTCTTTCAGATGAAGAGATAACCAAATTTGCAGATAAGGCAAGGGAAAGGATGTCTGCTACAGCAGGCAAGGCATAGTACTGGTGCTTTTCTATTTGAGTAGTAAGTTCACTGTAGTCAGGTTAGTGTTAGATGGGGAGAAATTTGAAATATTAGTAGACCCTAAGAGCGCTTTAGATTATAAGCTAGGTCGCCAAATAGATCCTTCAAAGGTTATCGCTATTGATGAGGTTTTTTCTGATGCATCAAAAGGGCTTCGCATCTCAGTTGAAAAGTTGAAGAAATTCTTCAATACAACATCGACTGCAGAGGTCGCTGAAATAATTCTGAAGAAGGGGGAGCTCCAACTTACCGCTGAACAAAGGCGATCCTTGATAGAAGACAAAAAAAGGCAGATAATATCCATCATTAGTAAGAATTTCATCGATCCCAGAACAGGTTTACCACATCCTCAGATCAGGATTGAGCAGGCCCTTTCTCAAGTACATGTTTCTATAGATCCTTTCAAAAGTGCTGAAGAGCAGGCGAAAATTGTTGTAGAACAGTTAAGGACCGTTCTTCCATTAAAGCATGAGAAGATAAAGCTAAGCGTAAAAATTCAAGCTCAGTTCGCTCCCAAAACCTTAGGAGTGTTAAAGAGTTATGGAGAAGTTCAAAAAGAAGAATGGTTGGCAGACGGCTCTTTGAGTGCAATTGTGGAGATTCCTGCAGGAGTTCACTCCTCGTTGATAGATAAATTAGGCTCTATTACAAAGGGAACATCACAAGTAACTGTAATAAAGTGAGAAAAATGCCTGCGATTGAAAGAAAATATGTAACCCCTGGCGAACTGATAGCTGAAGGAAGTTATAAGCCTATAGGCAATGTGATAAGAATTAAAGATAAGTTTTACTCAACGAAAGTAGGCCTTGCTGAAATCAGTCGCGAAGGGATTCGTGTCATACCCTTATCTGGACCTTATATTCCTCGAGTTGACGATTTAGTTATAGGAAAGATAGTTGATTTTTCGGCTTTCTCATGGGAAGTAGATATAAACTCCTGTTTTTTTGCATACTTATCTGCCCAAAATGTATTTGGCAAAGACTTTTCACCTGATCGTGAATCCCTTTTGAGGAAATTTGCTATAGGTGATTTGATATATGCAAAAATTATCGCGTATGATAGAACCAGGAACCCTCTTTTAAGTGTATCTGGACCAGGTTTGGGGCGTATTCCAAAGGGAGAAGTAGTGAAGATAAGCCCTGCCAAAGTCCCCAGGTTGATAGGCAAGAAAGGGTCTATGATTAAGACCATAGAATCTGCTACAAATTGCAAACTTATAATAGGGCAAAATGGAATAGTTTTAATAATGGGCCCACCTGATGGTGTCTTGCTGGCAACTCAAGCTATTAGGATGGTCGAGTCAGAAGCCCATCTGGCAGGCTTGACTAAGAATATTCAAAACTTCTTGTCAAAGTATAAGGAGGTAGGAAGTTGAAAGAATTGATTAATGAAAAAGGTTTAAGAATAGATGGAAGAAGAGTAGATGAATTAAGACCCTTAAAGATAGAGGTTGGAGTGCTCAAGAATGCCGATGGTTCTTCATACATAGAGATGGGAAAGAACAAGATAGTTGTTGCAGTTTACGGCCCAAAAGAAGTCCACCCAAAGCATCAAGCCTTACCTGATAGGTCAGTCCTAAGATGTAGGTATCATATGGCCCCTTTTTCTGTAGACGTTCGTAAACCTCCACAACCATCAAGGCGTGAGATAGAGATATCAAAAGTGATAAGGGAAGCCCTTGAACCGGCCCTTATTCTTGAGGAGTATCCAAGAACTGCTATAGATGTCTATTTAGAAGTATTACAAGCAGATGGAGGTTCAAGGTGTGCTGGGATTACAGCCTCTGCTGTCGCATTGGCTGATGCTGGCATATCCATGCGTGATATGGTCGTAGCCTGTGCTGCTGGTAAGGTATCTGGCCAAGTCGTTATAGATTTAAACGATGTAGAAGATAAAGAAGGGGAGGCTGATATGCCTATTGCAATAATGCCAAACCTTAATCAAGTAACCTTACTTCAATTAGATGGTATATTAACATCTGAGGAGTTTGAAAGGGCTTTTGAAATGGCTGTAAATGCTTGTCGTACTATCTATGAAGTCCAGCGAAAGGCTTTGATGGACAAGTACTTTGGTAAAGCTGGTGAAGAATGATGTCAGTAGTTAAGAAGTCAATAGTCGTTGAACAGTTAAGAAGAGCTCAGATGATAGAGCTCCTATCCAAGGAGAAGAGGCTGGATAATAGAGGTTTAATGGACTTTCGCCCTATTACCATAGAAACTGGCGTAATAGAGAGAGCTAACGGTTCAGCTAGAGTTCAGGTTGGTAATACCCAAGTTATAGCAGGTGTGAAGATAGAGCTAGGAGAACCATTCCCCGATGCACCTGATAAGGGGCTTTTAGTGGTAAACGCAGAAGTCTTGCCTTTAGCTTCAGCCTATGCAGAGCCTGGTCCTCCTGATGAAGATGCCATAGAGTTGGCTAGAGTCGTTGATAGAGGCATTAGAGAATCCCATATGATAGATTTATCAAAGCTCGCACTAATTCCTGGTAGAAAAGTATGTGCTGTGTTTGTTGACGTTAATGTTTTGAATACTGATGGAAACTTACTCGATGCTTCATCATATGCCACAGTTGCTTCTATAGCTACAAGCAAAATGCCAAAGTTTTATGTTGATGAAAACGGACAGATAAGACAATCTGATGAGATCATCCCACTACCAATAAATGGCATTCCCATATCGATTACTATGGCTAGAATAGGCGATACGCTCATAGTGGATCCAACATCTGAAGAGGAGGCTGTTATGGATGCTAGAATAACCCTTGTGGTAGATGAAAATGGAAATCTATGCGCTGGTCAAAAGGGTCAACCTGGAACGCTCAACTTTGATCAGGTTAAGTTGGCAACGAAAATAGCCAAAGCCAAAGCGAAAGAGATAAGAGAGATTATAAAGGAGGGAATCATGAGAAATGTCAAAGGCTAAGATTGGATTGAAAGGGCTTGGTGCTAAGTACGGATCAACTCTAAGAAAGAAGTATAGCGAAGTGTTTAGAACTTTAAAGATGAAGAGGAATTGTCCTAATTGTGACTCATGGAATTTGAAGAGAAAAAGCAAGGGCATATGGGAGTGTAAATCATGTGGCTTTGTCGTTGCAGGAAGGGCTTATGACATCACCACAAAGCCGATTTCTTCAAGTTAAGAAAGAAAATATAATTAGTGGATTAGAAGCCAAGATAGAGACTATTTTAAGAGAAGATTTAGCTAGAGTTGCCTACTTGGCTTTAAAGCCCGATCTTGACAAAGCCCCAAAATCAAACTTATTGGCTAACATTTCTTATGATAAAGACAAACTAATAATAAATATTAGAGGAGATGATATATCTCAATTAAGGGCTGGGATAAATTCTTATCTAAGGCTGATAAATGTAATAATAAATACAATTAACTCTTTAAGAGACGGTCAAGTTTGAATTCAAACTCTTTTTCGAATAAAAAACTAATAGTAGATGGAAGGATATTCAACATCCATATAGTAAGAGCTAAGAATGGTTGCTTTCTGTTTGTTTATGAAGGAGAGGAGATGAAGTTAGGCTCTATGGCATTATCTGTAAAGATTGGCAATAGAGCAAATTCTAACATCATCATCCCAAGTAAGTTTGGAGACGATTACTCAAGAATATTGTCTGAGAGTTTATCTATGATGATCAATGGTATTGTTATAGTGTCTTTATACGCTCTAAGTCCTATAGACGCTCAGATGGCAAGAAGTTTATTAGAAGAATTAAAAGGAACTTTGTAAAGCTTGAGTGATATATTCTTCAGCATTAATCAAATCTTCGCCAGGTATCTTCGCTACTTCAAACCTTTCTCTTTTCTTAAAGAGGCTTATAGTTGCATCTACTCCGACTTTTGTAGTAAGAAGGTTATCTTGATCACTTGATGGATCTAAGCTCGAGCCTTTTGCATTAGGTATTACCATCAAACCTTTATCACCTTGAAAGCGAGTAGCAATAGCAAATTCAACACTTTTTGCATCAAAGGGATCTATATCGTCATCTACAACTATGGCTAATTTTAAGGATGGATGATTAGCAAAGGCTGCCAATATGGCATTTTTTGGCTCTCCTTCATGAGTCTTTTTGATTTGAATCACTGCATGCAACCAATTACAGCCACCATCAGTAAGATTGACAGCCTTAATCGATGGGACGGTATTCTTTACCCCTTGGAACAACTTGACTTCTATTGGGAGGGACATGAGCAAGCGGTGCTCGCTACCAGCTGGTAATAATCCTTGATAGACAGGATTTTTTCTATGAGAAATATTTTTTATTCTAATAACAGGCTGCCTTCTAGGATGATCGTAAGTGCCCAGCATATCTGCCATAAATTCTACTTCCTCCCTATCTATCACAAATTCGCCCTCTAAAACTATCTCAGAATAAGATGGGACGAATAAGTCTACACTACTACACTTTGCCATGGTCAAATTGCCATTTAAAAGAGAGTTCGCGATGCTCATCTCATCAACGCCATAAGGTACTTGGCAAGCAGCAGCCAAGGATATTGCCGGATGATTTCCTATTGCTATTGCCACTTCAAGGGACTTTTTTGCTTGCTTCGATAATTGTAAACATTTCCATAAGTGCCTCCCTTCTACCACTCTTATGACTAAATGCTCATCATCAAGAAGAAGCAATCTATGTATCGATGCGTTTTGAGTCTTTGTCTCTATATTTTTTGCAAAGACTACCCCTGATGTTATATATCTTCCAGCATCCTTCTCATAATGCTTGATTATTGGCAACTTGCTGAGCTTCGGCTTATCTAAGCACTCTTTAAAGGGAGCATCTTCAACAATTTTAGGATTTATCGGATTCGCTATGGATGAGGATATCCTTTCGTTAAGCTCATCTAAATCTATGCCAATGGCTGAACAAATTCTCTTCTTCGTACTACATAAACCACTAACTAGAGGATAGTTCGAATCCCTTATCTTCTCAAAGAATAAAACTGGACCTTTATCCAGCTTTTTCATTATGGCCGCTGCCTCATATATATAGGATACTTCTTTCTTTATTCTTATCAATTGGTTATCTTTTTCTAATACTTCTAAGAAGTATCTTAGATCCTGTAAGCTAGTGTTTTTATCCAAGTTGTCACCTATTGAACTTTTTACTTAAGTTTAACTATATAAAAAGTGATAAAGAATTTATGCTTAATCGATGAGCCAATTAGTGATAAGGGTTGTACCTTACCAATGATGAGGAGAGAGCCCTTAAAGGAGAGTATGGGGAGGCTCTTGAAATAGCCTACAGAATATTATCATCCATAGGTCGATTAACGAATGCAAGCCATTTGATCAAAATTTCATCAGCCCACGTTTCAGGAGTCTCATATTCGACCATTGGAGATTATGGAAAAGATTTTCTAGAGAATATTAGTCTTAAAGCTAAGGTTTCTGTCCCCACAACTGTAAACCCTGCTGGACTAGATTATCAAAACCCATACGAGTTTAATGTCGATGGTAATTATGTTTCAGAGCAGATGAAGATAATTGAAGCTTATAAGAGATTAGGAGTAACTGATTCTTTTACATGCACGCCATACGAAGGGTTTTATCTACCACCAATAGGCAGCCATGTTAGTTGGGCTGAGAGCTCAGCATCCATCTACGCAAATTCTATTCTGAATTTAATGACTAACCGTGAGAGCGCTTTAAGTGCTCTAGCAAGTGCAATTACTGGCAAAACTCCTTACTCAGAGTTGCATATCGACGAATTGAGAAAGCCAGCTATCTCAATTCGAATCAATATTGATAAACTTTCCTACTCGGTAAAATTTGGCCTTCTAGGATATTTTGCTGGAAGGATTACAAGAGGACCAATATCTTTTCAAAATATAAAAAATCCAAATCCATCTGAGGCCAAGGCTTTATGCGCTGCTATGGGAGCATCAGGAGCCTCCGGGATGTTCATGATAAATAAGAATATGGATAAAGTTGAAAAAATGGATTTTACTAATAATGAACTAAAGAATGTTTACGATGAGCTCAACGATGTTGAAAAGGGAGATGCAATAATTCTAGGCTGCCCCCATCTTAATGTTAATGAGATAAATGAGATTTCTGAATTCATTAAGGATAAAAAATTCAATAAAAAATGCCTTATCTTCTGCTCAAGAAAGACCTACGAGGAAGCGAAGAAAAAAGGTTATGTTGATAGAATTGAGAAGGCAGGGGCAAGATTCATTTGCAATACTTGTGCTGTATTCACTCCTATAATCTCTAGCCTTGAAGTCGATAAAATTACTACCAATTCATGTAAAGCAGCCCATTACATTAAAAGGGCTCATAAAGTTAGCGTAAATCTTAAAGATATTGATGAAATCATAAAGGAGAGTTTAGTATAATATGAGAGGAGTGTTAAGAGCTAGAGGTCTTGTTGATGGTTTAGGATGGGGAGAAGCATTGGTCTCAAACTATCCTATATCTTTTTTAGAAGGCATAGACCCTGAGCAAGGTAAGATCATCGATAAGCGTCATGAGCTTTTTGGATCGTGCATAGAAAAAAGGGTCCTAATATTTCCTCATAGCATTGGCTCTAGTGTTGGGGCTTATGTGCTTTATAAGTTAAAGGAGAATGGTAAAGCCCCTTCTGCAATTATCAACTTAAGGTCTGATAATATTACTGTCTCTGGCTGTGCTATTGCTAAAATACCTCTTGTTGATATGGTTGAAGGAATATCCCTTATCAGAAAAGGAGAGTTTCTTATGGTAAACGGAAGCAACGGCTTTGTGATCATATATTAAAATAAGTTTTTATTTTATTCATTAATGCTGAAATTTTATGGAGCTAAAAATCTCGCCAGATTTGGCAGAAAGTTTTGCTGGTTTACAAGCCCTTATAGCTTATATAAGAGGAATTAAAGTTGAGAAAAGCAATATTGAGTTAGAGGTTTTCAAGGAAAAGATCGTAAAAGAAATCAAGAATAAGTATAGCATTGAAAGCTTGAAAGATGTGCCAATTCTTAGAGCTTACAGAGATTTCTTCTGGAGGGTTGGCATAGATCCTACCAAAGTTAGACCCGCTGCTGAAGCCTTGATAAGAAGGATTCTTGGAGGTAAATCTATACCTAGCATAAATAATGTTGTGGATGCCTACAATCTTGCATCTATAAAGACTGAGATAGCATTAGCAGCCTTTGATGAAGATAAAGTTCAAGGCAATTTGATCATGAGATTTGCAAGAAAAGGAGAGAAATTCTTAGGAATTGGTATGAAGGAGCCAAAAGAATTGCAAGGTAGAGAGATTGTAGTCTCAGACGATGTAAAATTGGTGGCCATTTATCCGTATAGAGATGCCGATGAATCTAAGTTGAATGAAAAAACAAGAAATGTTTTGTTGATGGTATGCGGCGTTCCTGGGATAAGTAAAGAAAGTTTGATCACTGCTAAAAATATAGCCGTAGAATACATAACAAAGTTTTGTGGTGGGCGCTCAATTGGATAGAGCAATCCTCTCTGCGCCTTTATGATAAACACTCTTTAAATATGTACTCTCTTAACGCTTTCTCTATCTTCTCCTAGCCTTCCTTTGTATTCATATTATCAAAAGTGCAGAAAGCCCGTTCTTTAGATAGACACTTTAGTTGCATATCCTTCTTTACCGAAGAAAGATTCTACAGCTTTTTCTAACCTTGATCTATGCTCAGGTTGTGTGTATATTCTTATTATGTCCATGTATCCTGTGATGGCTCCTACTAGAGCCAATTGTTTTATGGGAACGATCTCATAGCGCCTTCCTTCCATAGTCTTATAGACTAAGGTTATAGATGATAAAGATCGGCGCGAAGATGTGTAAGGTACAGAAGGCGTTGTTGGAACATCAAAAAATACTAGATCAGAATCTATTCCAGCTTCCTTAGCAATTTCTACTGCTATCTTATCTCTTATGCTCTTTTGGTTGAGAATTCTCTCTAGGAACCTATCCTCCCTTTGAACTATCTTCTCGAATACGCATTTTATCAGCTTTCTATCTCTATAGCCTATGGCGAGTTGCCTAGCTCTACTCAACTCTTTGCTCTTTGGCTCTAAATCGATAAGCTTTGCAAGAGTTAATTCATCTGTAAGCTTGAGGAAATCTTCTAAATTACTAACGTCAGTAAGGTTCAATTCGTCATCAGCAAGGATTATGGAGCGAGCCAGCATAGCCTGGGCAGCCCTTACTGTTTTATGAAAGTATACTGCTTTAAACATTTCATAACGAGCTATTGTAAAGGCTTCAAAGGCGTAAAGGGCAGCTTGATCTATAGCCAGTCTGTCATCAACGATCTCAAACGAGTCAATAAGCCTATGAACATCTACCCTACCATACTCTACACCGGTAAAGTAAGAATCACGAAGAAGATAGTCCATTATATCTACGCTCAAACCTCCTGCAATTATCTCGTTCATGAACTTGGGTCTCTTTGGTGATAATCCTAAGGCTAGTTCAGATATATCATTAGGATTAAATCCGTGCTTCTCTATTATATCTTTAATCTCAGTTTCTTTTATGATCCTTTTCGAAATATCTTCATGCGTTACGTTCCTCTTCTCTGTTAGAGCTTCCTCAAAAAGATGGGAGAAAGGGCCATGACCGATATCGTGTAGTAAAGCAGACAATCTTAGCTCTTGATTATCGTCATCTGAAACATGAATTTTTGAGGAAAGAGAAGAGCCAGCTAAACCAGCGAGATACATCGCTCCTAAGGAATGCTCAAAGCGAGTGTGCTGTGCTCCAGGGTATGTTAGATTCGCTCCTGCAAGTTGTCTAATTCTTCTCAATCTTTGAAAGATGCTTGTATCTATGACCTCTCTCTCTACATCTGTTATATGGATATATCCATGTACAGGATCCCTTATCTCGGCTACAAACTTCAATTTGGTATTAGTATTTGTGCTATGGCTATATATTTATCTTAAAGTTTTTAAATGTGAGAGACCTTTAAGGCAAAGGATATAATAAAGAATAAAGCTTAGAGAGCAAGTTCTCTACAATCTCAGCCCTTATGTGATAGACGCTGTGATAGGCATCCTTGAATCATGGAAAGGAGAAAAGTCTAGAAATCGATTAAAAAGTAATAAAAAGGAGCTTGGATGATATTCTCAGATCTTTAGAATCCTAGCTCTTTTAATAGATCTAAGATTTGCTTATTTACAACATCAGGAGGGTTAGCTCCATTTATTATGAATGTTTTACCGAAGGGATAGTATTCTTTTAGATTAAGAAAGAGTTCCCTGACTCTTTCCATAAAAGCTACGTCTTCATAAACGTCCTTTGTACTCTCAACTTTATCTACTCTTTTTATTGCTTCATCAGCAGGTAAGTCTATTACGAATGTGTAATCCTGCTTTATTATGTTCTTTTCTAAATCTAGTATTCTCTTCACATCTATTTCATTAGCCTTCTGATAGACAACATTACTCTCCAACCATCTTCTTGATAAAACTACATTTTTTGGACTAGCTTTTAACCAATCTAATATGGTATCATTATGCTGAGCCCTATCTAAAGACCATAGGATCCATGCATAATCTTTTGACAATTCACCTTTTATCACAACATTGGAATCTTTTTTCAAATATGATGCTACCAGCGCTCCGAGGTTGGTATCATAAGATGGCAAAGAGATTTTTTTCACTTTATAAGATGATTGTGTTAAATAATCGTATATTGACAATACTCCTTCAATCCTTTTCGGGTTAAAGCACTGAGTCTCTTTGCCAGATTTGTCTATTCCAGTTACAACTAAGAACTTTCCTAATACAGGTTCCAAAGGAGCCACCAAATTCTTTGCCGCCTTTACTATATCGTTAAGAATTTCAGAAGGAATATTTTTACCCTTGATTCTTATCTTCCTCTCAAACCAAATAAGAGAAATCTTTTCTGGTTTAACTTCTTCCTCTATCAGCTTTAATACTTGCTGTAAATCCTCTGCTGATACTTCTATGGGCATTTTTATCGTCTTATAGTAATAATGGTGTTAGTATTATAAAATTTATCTATCTCTCTTCCCTTCTATGAAGTCAATGAAGGCTATCTTCGCTTCATCAAAAGGCATTTGAATCGGAGGATGCTTAAAGCAATAGGCAGATAGGCTTATCAAAGGTCCGCTAACATTTCTCATCAAGGCTATCTTTGTTCCTCTAATTGCATCTATCATAACTCCTGCGCTATTAGGCGCATCTATAACACTTAGCTTAACGTCCATAGTCATAGGAGAATTACCAAAATACCTTCCCTTTATCCAGATATAGCATATCTTTTCATTTTTTAAGAATTCAATGTAATCGCTAGGTCCAATTCTCGTTGGTACATGATAAGGAACCATAGCTCTAACTGCACTTGTCTTGCTCTCCCTCTTGTCCATCAATCTCTCTTCTTCTAGCATATTGAGAAAGTCTGTATCCCCTCCAATGTTAAGCTGATAAGTCTCATCCACTTTAACTCCTCTATCCACTAGTAGTTTTATCAGAGTTTTGTGAAGAATAGTAGCTCCTATCTGGCTCATAACATCATCCCCTGCTACTGGCAATCCGTAATCAGAGAATCTTGACTGCCAATCAGGGTTTGATGCTATGAAGACTGGCATGGCGTTTATGAATGCAGCCCCTGCTTTTAGAGCCTGTTCTGCATAGAAATTCGCAGCCTTTACACTTCCTACTGGGACATAATTGACAACAATTTCTGCTCCACTATCTTTTATTATAGATGCAACATCCACAGAATCTTTATCAGATACTTTTATTAAATTTCTTACATACTTGCCAATACCGTCCATGACTACTCCTTTCTCAACTTTTACTCCTAATTTAGGGACATCGCATATCCTGATAGTATTGTTTGGATACTCATATATGGCTTCACTCAAATCCTTTCCTACTTTATTCTCATCGATATCAAAGGCAGCCACGAACTCTATATCATAAGGCTTTAAACCTCCTAGATCATACTTTGCTAAACCTATAGCTTCGTCTTGATTAGAATTCTTATAGTAATGAACTCCTTGTACTAATGCTGAAGCACAATTTCCTACTCCGACTATAGCTACCTTAGCCTTCATGTCAAAGATTTATGTCCATTCTTAGATTATAATAACCTTTACTTAAATCAGATATTTAGAGATAGCGAAAAGGAGAGGGAAAATGATTGCTGAAATAGTATCTTCTGTAATTTATTCTGTGAAGTGATATTAAATTAAATGATTTGATTATCAAGAAAGATTATTAAAGGATAACTGCATGTTAGATAATAAGCAGGTAAGTCAACTACTATATCTTCCAAAATATATTTTCTCATTACACATTATGTTATCTGGAAATTATTACACATGAATAAAAATAAATAGCTTTGATAGAAGGTGTAAAAATAGCGTGAAGAAGTTCACAAAAGAAGTTAGTGAAAAGGAGTTTCTCAATTTTCTAAATGAAATAAACAATACATCTTGCAGATGAAGAGAATAGCGAAGTATATAGAAACTAAACACATAACAAATTCTGCTTTAAATTATGAATAAGTTGCCTTATTTATCTCAACCAAATTTGATAAAGGATCTTTCGATTCTATTATCGCTCTCCCAATTATTATAAAATCTGCTCCCGCCTTTACTGCTTTTATTGCATCTCCACCTTGAGCCTCAATTCCAGGAGAGAAGATTAATATCTTACCCTTTGATCTTGATGCTATATGTGATAATATCTCTAAATTGGTAGCCCCTACAACTATCCCATCAGCTTGCCAATCGATGGCTCTCTCAGTAAATAAATCATAAATCTTCTTTTGTTTTTGGTTTTTGTCGATAACTGTCAATCCATAACCTTCCTTTGCACCTTTATGGCTCATATATGCTAATAGGATTATTCCTTTGTTCATCTCATGGGCTCTCTTTATGATAGGCTCAAGCCCTCCCTCATAACCAACGATTGGATTAGCTATAATTGCATCAAACCCCACTCTCCACATATAATTGCAAGCTACCAAATTTGTTGATGCTATATCGTTAAGCTTTAAATCAGCTATAGCTTGCAATCCATACCTATGAGCATGATCGATTATCCTTTTAACATCTTTGAAAAGATTTAAAGGTAAAAGAAGGTGATAGTTTAGCTTTACTGCAACAATATGTGATGATAACCTATCCAATAATGATAGGGCCTTCTCCATTAACTGAGATCTTTTATCAGCGATTATATCAAGGGCTAAGACTACTCTGCTAGAATGCTCCTTAGATGAAATTAGAATTCTGTCTACAAAACTTTTCTCTCTCATTTTTCTAATTCTACCAATGGGTGGCTACTTGCTAATCTTATTATCTTAATGTAAATGTTCCCATGTTCATCAACCTTATTAGTAAAATCAGCCTCCCCAATCTTTAGGGCAGAGTATTTAAGAAAGTTATAAACAGGTAATTCATCTAATACTGTATAGAAGAAGATAGAATTTTCATCGATCTCGTCTATATGAGCAAAAGCTCCTATGACGTTTTCACCATTAGATTTAAACAAGAAAAGAGGTAATGGTGGCTCTTCGAATAGAACTTTATAAGAACTTATCTTTGCCAAGCCAACTATATCCTTAATTTGAATTGAGAGGCATTTTTCTATTTTGCCCCTGGTAAGCTCGAATCCTTTCTGAAATAGCTTTGGAAGCTTCTTCAAGTGTATTATTGGAGTATAGATATAAGCTGGAAAGAGGGGGGAATCTACTGAGACAGTCTCCTCAATACCTCCAGAATTCTTGTAACCAAGAAATTGTTTATCATCCCTAGCTTTAACATAGTAGAATATTGGCCTCCCCATGAATATATCTAACTGAGTAGCAAGATAATTTTCATTGTTAAACTGAAAGGAGAAGATAGGTATGGGCGTCTTTTCAAAGGCACAAGTCAACCTTACCAAATCTTTTAAGTCTAATAGCTTAACAAAGCAAGGAGGCTTTATTCTTCTTATACTTGTCTTAGCAGACATAGTTATCATTAAAACTTCCTACTATTATAATAAATTTATTATAATAGGGTTGAGGACAAGCAATTGAAAATATTTACAGGATGTTGTGGTAATGCTGGTTTAAGCCTTAGAGAGTATTCCGAAAATTTTGAAACGATGGAGATTCAATCAACATTTTACAGACTACCATCAGTAAAGACAGCAGAGAATTGGCGCCAGCAGGTTAAAAGAGACTTTATTTTTACTGTTAAAGCTTTTCAAGGAATAACCCATCCTATAAGTAGCCCTACTTGGAGGAAGGCTGGTAGCCAAAAGCCCATAGAAAAAGTTGAGAATTATGGTTATCTAAAGCCTAGTGAACAGAACTTTGAATGTTGGGCTAATACTGTCAAAATCTGTAAAGTATTAAATGCTAAAGTTTGCGTCATTCAACTCCCACCATCTTTTATATGCAATAAGGAGAATGCTAAGAACATTATAGAATTCTTCAAAAATGTTGAGAGGCCATTCGCTATTGCTATAGAGGTTAGGCATAGATCATGGTACGATCATCAAGAGATGCTAAAGCAATCGTTAAAAAAGATAGAAGCCATACATATAGTAGATCCTCTCATAAAGAAACCCTTTCTAAAGAGCGAAACAGGTTATTATCGTCTGCACGGTTTGAACAAAAAGCTAGATTACAAGTATCAATACCGTGATGACGAGCTTCTCAAACTTTTTGAGGAGATCAAGAAAATAGGTTGCCAAGAAAGCTTTGTCTTGTTTAACAATTTATCTATGCGTGAGGATGCTATAAGGTTTAAAGGATTGGTAAAAGATGGTTTTGTACCAGATCTTGAAGGGAAGAGTTTAGAGGATAGGTTAAAAATAATTCTGAAAGGAATAAGATTTCCCACCAAGGCTGGAGATTTATCCAAAAAAAGAGGTCATCTTTTGATAAGGGTTAATAATAAGACTTTTACTTTTGCTGAAGTTATAAAGATAGTAAGCTTAAAGGAGTTCAATTCATTCGATGAACTACTAAATTTAATAAAGGCTGGTCTGTTTGAAAAGTAAAAGGATTGATAAAGTAAGGGCTTTGATGAGTGATGCCATTAAGATAAATGATGAAGCTATTGTAATGTTCTCAAAAAGAATTGACTCAGTAAATATGGCTGATAGGGTATGGGAAGCGTATAGCAAATTAGAGCATGCCATAATTCTTCTTAAACTTGATCTTAGTGATGAATTCATTCAAAGGCAAGGATATTTAGAAGAAGATGATCCTTTTGATGTTGGAGGATTATTAGTTAAAGCATCTGATAGCCTAATTAATGCTCTCAATAAGATTGACTCTGATCTTTATGAAGCATTGATCAATGCAAGATTAGCTAGAGACGCATTAAGATTGGTATTATCTCGCCTTAAAAAAGGTAATTTTTGCTTCTAGTTTATGTATATGAACTTTCTTTATTGGCTTTTCGCGAAGTCCTTGAAATAATCAGCAGTCATTTTAAAATACTTTCTCTAAACATCACGCTGAAAATATGCGTAAAGAGGTAATTAATTGTGAAAATTAAATACAGAGTTATGGAAAAAGCGTAGAGGTTTATCTCCCTTCAACCTTTAATTTAACAAACCTTAATTCATCCTCTTTAGCAAATATTCTGTAGCTTCTCCTCAGATCGTTTATATGAAGATACCTTTTAAGATAAGTCTTTAAAAGACCCTTCTTTAGCTTAGTTTTTAATTTCGAATCATCTAAAATTAATGAACTAGCTTCTATAGAAGGCTTGACTTTGAGTTTTCCCTCTAAGAAATTTGCCAGATCTTCGCTCTTATCTTTCAAATCTCCTAGCTCTATCTTTAACATGTCTAAACATTAGGAAGTCTATAATATATATTCTCTCTTAATTACTGATAACACTGTTAGGATAAACTTGAGGTGTGTTTTTATCTCATTAAAAGGTAAATAAAAATAAGAGGCGTGGGCATAGCGAATTTCGCTATGCTTCTTACCAACCTTTACCTGTGGAGTACTCTCCAACTACCTCGTTGTATTTGACCCTAAGATCTTTCCAACTCATGCCCTTAAGAATAGCATCTGCCAGCTTTGGTGCATGGTGAGCTTTAGCACCGAAGAATCCGAGATCAAAGGATTCTACCCACTCTTTTGATAAAGCTCCTCCACCACAGCCGAATGGAATGTCGATACCTGCTGCCTTTAGCTTCTCAGCTATCTTCGGGAAGGCTGACATGGTAGTTGTCATAAGGGCTGTTCCTGTGAGCCATATGGGCTTCTCTTTCTTAACAGCATCCACCACTGTTTCTATTGGTACATCTCTTCCTAAGTCTGTTACATCATAACCTGCTGCTCTCAGAAACATCACGACTAGGTTCTTTCCTATATCGTGAGGATCGCCCTCAGCAACGTGGCAGACTACCTTACCCTTCTTTTCTGTTGCCTTACCTAATGCCTTCTCGCACTCAGCAATGCCAGCCATCATGGCATCAGCAGATACCATAACATTAGGTAGATAGTATGTACCACTTGCATAGAGTGCACCGACTGCATCCATGCCCTTAGCCAATCCCTTCTCGATTATGTCTAGTGGCTTTATTGTTCTTAATGCATCTTTGACCTTTGATACGACCATATCTGTATCTCCTTTCACTACTCCTAATGCGAGTGACTTGTATGGTTCTTCTTTTGGTACAGCAGCCTTTACTTCTGGTGTTTCTTCAACTGGTATAGCAGGACCTTCTAGCTCTACATTGTAGCGCCTAAAGATGAAATCTGTATTCTTTATTGATGGAAGTACCATTTTCTTTCTCACCTCTTATAGCCCATAGTTCTCGGGCTTAAAGTTGGGCACCTTTCTCTTGTAGTCTGCTATGCATTTCTCAACCCACCTTGGTGTCTCCGTTGTCATAGCTTCGAGCTCAGCCATCGCTCTCTCAAGAGAGTCAAGCTCAAAGCGTGTCAAGACAACTTCTCTCTTTTCATGAGCTTCTTTCATGATCTTGCCAGCTTCTATAGCTGCTGCCCGAGCCCTCAGGTATATATCCTTACCATATTCAACTATAGCTTTTCCAATCCTCCAGGCATTGTCATAGGATAGACAGTAGCCTTGTGGGTCTCTGTACCTATCAGTAAGGGTGTACAAGTCTCTTAGAACCTTTGCTTGACCTGTCTGAATAGCGGTGTTCATCAAGGCTGCCTCCATGGCCGTTGCCTGAAGCCAGACTGCAGGAGTAGTTCCTCCGAACTCAGAGTGATACTCCACAGACTCATTGCTCCAAACATCACATACTGCAGCTATAGTGTTGCCCATTACATCGCCATGGGCACATACAGCTTGCTTACCCTCTTGGGCACCAGGCCGACCTGATATAGCCTTTACTATAGGTCCTTCATAGGCGCAGTCCTTATGAGGACCTACGGCACCACACTCATATGCTACTAATGTTCTTGCAGCAGCTATTGCTCTTCCTAGCATAGCTACTGTGTGTGGGAAGTCATGAGCAGTTAAGCCTCCTGCAACGAACATTAAAGTGTTGGCACCGCTGCAGTTAGTCTCTCCACCAGGATTTGTTGCGTAATGACCACAGATCTCTACGTTCCTTGTCCAGACATACTCCATATCTATGCTACCAAGGTATCCTATTCCAAATAGTATGGCACGAATATCCTGCCTCATACATCCATAATCAACTACTTCCTTGCCACCCATAGTCTCCATGCATATATCACTTGCACCGTTCTTGCAGCACTCCTCGACGGTCTCGGCTATACGTCGATCATACTCTGAACCTAAAGATTCACGAAGACCTCCTGGCTTTTCAGCGACTCTAATATCACCGACAGTCTGCCTCAGAGCAGCCTTCATTCCATACTTACTCACATATTCTTCGATTATAGCTGCTTGGAGAGCTGTTATCTCCCCAGCCCATTTTGGATTGTTAGTCTGCTGGAATACGTGCTCTTGCTCGATCATGAAGAAAGGTATACCTATGGCTGCTGCTCTATCGCATGCATCTCTTGTTATCCTTTCATGCTCTGCCTTTAATTTTTCTAGAGAATCTCCGGTGCCAGGCCTTGGTGCAACCTTGACCTCAGGGACCACATACCCTGCACCGAATTGTATGTTCCAGTTTTTGCAGAATACAGGATAAATTGCGTGGCCGAAAACCATGTCATCAGGGTCTTTGTACGCCATTTTAGTATATCTAAATTTGACCATTTTTGATCGTATTACGATGTAAAGGTATAATACTTAAGGCTTATGGGTATTCTATCCTACATATTTTTTAAAAATATAAATTAAATATTAAAATATAAAAATATCTGATTAGTGGTTGGTAGACAGAATCATAGTTAACGGTTTACGACTTATTGCTTAACCCTTAGTCCAGCATCAATGTTATATTCGACACCATCTTTTCTTTAACCTTCCTATCTATTACGCCAAGGTATCCGCTCTTCTTAAGTTTCTTAACCATTCTATAAACTGGATCATAATACATGTTAAGGGTTTTAGATAATTCCGATATAGATAAATTTGACTGCATTATGAGCACAACAAAAAACCATACTTTCAAAGGTACTTTAGATCTATGAAATATGGTTCCTGTCTTATCGTTAAATATATGGCCACACTCTTTGCACAAATACTTTTGATACATGTTATATTTTCCATACCTAATTATATCCTTGGATAAGCAGGATGAACATATTACGCCATTGGGCCACTTTATTTCTCTTAAGATGGCTAGACAATCTTCATCTGTGAGCATGAAGGATTCAATACTCAGCATCGAATGGGAGAAGTTATGATAAGTATTATGAGAAAATGTCAAGAAAAACTCATTTCATGCTAAAAAACTATTAACTGAATTAAACAAAAATTTTCGTTAACTCAGACTAATCATTATAGATTGAAATTCGGTGATCATCCCTTCATTTCTCTCATGAATTCATCGAAGACAGATTTTACTCTTTCAGCAGCTAACCCACTCCCCTCTACTCCTTGTTCTGTTACCTTTATTTTATCCATGACAATTATGGACCTAATGTCCTCTCTTAGCTTGACCATGCCTGGAAAGACTTTGTTCAGCCTTTCAGCAAGGGCTTTCAGATCAAAGGGCTTCTCTACTAACCTTATCTCTTTTATGAAATCACTGTTCAAGACTATTTTGTAGACTTTATCCCCCATGCCTAACACATTGTTCAATATGATGTTAAGCTTCTCATCTATACCAGCCAAATCTCCTTCGTATACTCTACCTTCAGATGTCTCTACAGCAACCCTTCTCCCTATCATAGAGATAAGCTCTTCACTAAACCTCTTATAAGCTATAGATGACAGTTCTCTCCCCCTTCTTCTTACTTTATCTATAGATAAAAACTATATGGAAATAAAAGAAGAACATACCTTTAAAGGTTTATTTTAGCAAAAGAGAGTCTATTGGGAGTAACTATACTTATCTTGCAAAGTAGTTGAGATCAAGGAATTCAGTCATAAACAAAATTAATCAAAAAATCGACTTAATTGCTCACTATTTTCGAAAATGCTGAGCCAATCTATAAATCCTACCCTCTTAGGAACTTCCCCATTTATTACTTTGATTATCTCTTTAGCAACATCATTGGCATCTCTACTGGTAGTATCGAATTCAGCCACCTTTTCTTTTCCAAATTTTTTTAAAGCATCATAAGCGCATAAACCTAGTATCTCTGATGCAACATTATCTTTGATCTTCTTATCATTGTAATTCCTTGATTTGAATCTCCTCTCTAGCTCAAAAGGGGAGCACCTTAATACAGCGACAAATCTCACCTCCCTCTTAGAAAAGATAGATGGTAATAGATGGCCTACCACAACTGCTTTTTTTCCTTTTATAGCCTTCCTTGTATACTTTCTTAACAGATAAAGATTTGCTATGAATCCATGTTCATCCTTACCTATTATCGCATTCTTCTCTATAGCTATTTGATTTAAATCAAAAAAATCATAGTTTAAGAACTTGGCTAGTAATCTACCAACAGTCTTCTTTCCTGTTCCAGGTGTACCTGTTATGCCTATAACATCTTGTGAATCTTCCATCTATAAGTTATTCAACGTACTGAGCTTGGACTTTCGTTGGCATGAACTCAATAACCAAAGCTTGACCGCATTTCCCACAAATCGCTTGAAGGTAAATAGTATGAGGAGAAGAACCTCTAGCCTTCAAATCTTGGTTCAGAGTTATCTTATCACTCTTGCAAACAGGACAGGCTAACATGGTAGATCATAAACCTATCTATTTTCAAAAAATGTAAACTTTTCGCCAAGGATACTTGAGAAAATTTTCATTTGATCTCCTCCCCAAGCTCTTTAGCCAACTCTAAAAGAATCCTCCTTTGCCTATCTGTCAAATTCGTCGGGGTTTTTACTATAACTCTAACCAATTCGTCCCCTCTGCCAAAGCCCCTCAACCTTGGCATTCCTTTGCCCTTCAGCCTGAATATGGTTCCGCTTTGAGTACCTGGAGGTATCCTAAGCTTTGCCTTCCCATCTATAGTTGGGACCTCTATCTCTGAACCTAGCGCTGCTTGAGTGAAGCCTATCTGAGCATCATAGAATATATCATCGCCATCTCTCTTAAAGATCTTATGAGGCTTAACGTTTATGACTACGTATAAATCTCCAGGATTCCTTCCTTTAGCATTTGCTTCACCCTCTCCCCTCAATCTTAGACTATAGCCTGTATCAACACCAGGTGGAACATCTATTCTTATCTTTCTGTAGCGTTTAACTATCCCACTACCATAGCATTCTTTGCATGGATTTTCTACTATCGTCTTTCTACCATTACATTTATCACAAGTCGTTATCTGAACGAACCTTGCAAAGCCCGATGTTCGAGTGTATTGTATTTGCCCTGTGCCATGACACTTAGGGCAAGTTTTAGGCTCTGTTCCTGGTCTTGCTCCTGTTCCTTTACATACATCACATTTCTCATTTCGAGGAATTTCTATTTCAGTCTTCACACCTTTAAATGCATCTTCTAAGCTTATCTCAAGATCATACCTTAAATCATATCCTTTCTCATGAGCATTCTCACGCCTTCCAAAGAACCAATCAAATACACTATCAAAGCCACTAAAACCAAAGCCCAGATCTCTAAAGATTTCATCAAAATCAACGCCTCTAAATATATCCTCCCTTGTGTATCTACCATCTATGCCTGCATGACCGAACATATCGTATTGTCTTCTTTTCTCCTCATCCGATAGAACGGCATAAGCCTCTGATATTTCTTTAAACTTCTCTTCAGCATCAGGAGACTTATTCCTATCTGGATGATACTGTAAAGCTAATTTACGGTAGGCATTCTTTATCTCTTCTTGTGTAGCATTTCTTGGCACACCTAAGACTTCATAGTAGTCCTTTTTATTGCTATACATGTGAGATCAACTCTAAGCGAATTAAATTTTACTTTTTATCATCCACTACTTCATAGTCAGCATCTATTACTTTATCCTTCTTTTCCTCCCTTTTTTGCTCAGTTCCTTGCTCTTGCTTTTGAGTTTGCTGGGCTGCTTGCTGATATACCATGGCTCCTATCTCTTGCAGAATCTTTGATAGTTGTTCATTCATTGCCTTTATTTTATCTACATCTTTTCCACTAAGGGCATTTTTCAATTCGCTGACGGCTTTGTCTATTCTTTCGATCTGATCTTGGCTGAGCTTCTCTTTAAGATCAGATTTTGTTTTATCTGCTGTATAAATTAAACTATCAGCAAAGTTGCGAAGTTCAGCCTCTTCTTTTTTCTTTTTATCTTGCTCAGCGAACTTTTCAGCCTCTTCTATCATGCGTTTTATCTCATCTTGTGACAATTTTTTCGATGCGGTTATAGTTATCTTCTGCTCCTTCCCTGTAGCCAAGTCCTTTGCTGTAACATTCAATATCCCATTTACATCTATATCAAAGGTAACTTCTATCTGAGGAACTCCTCTCGGTGCTGGTGGAATCCCTGTAAGATGGAACATTCCTAAAGATACGTTATCCTTGGCCATAGGCCTCTCTCCTTGTAGAACGTGGATTGTGACTGTAGTCTGAAAGTCTGCAGCAGTTGTGAATATCTGACTTCTTCTTGTAGGTATCGTAGTATTACGTTCTATGATTTTTGTGAATATACCACCAAGAGTTTCTACACCTAATGATAAAGGTGTAACATCAAGCAAGAGAATATCTTTCATTTCTCCAGCTATTATGGCACCTTGAATGGCTGCTCCTATGGCTACACATTCCATTGGATCTACTCCTACTTCAGGAGGTTTGCCAACAACCTCCTCAATGAACCTTCTAACAAGAGGCATTCTTGTCTGTCCTCCTATCAATATCACCTTATCGATATCTTTTGGAGTGAGCTTTGCATCCTCTAACACTCTTCTTATAGTATCCTCTGTTCTTTCCACTATAGGTCGAGCCAGTTCTTCTAACTTTGCTCTAGTCAAAGTGTAATGAAGATGTTTTGGGCCATCTTTATCCATGGCAATAAAAGGTAAGTCTATGTCTGTTGTGAGAAGAGTTGAAAGCTCGATCTTAGCCTTCTCACTAGCCTCCTTTAATCTAGCCATAGCCGCCTTATCGTTTCTTAGATCTATCCCTGTCTGTCTTTTGAACTCTTCTACAAGGTGGTTAACTATGGCATAATCGATATCAGCCCCTCCAGTCTGGGTATCCCCACTGGTGGCTAGGACTTGGAAGACCCCTCCACCAAAATCCATAACAGTTACATCATGAGTCCCTCCACCAAAGCTGAAGACCATTATTTTCATCTCCTTTTCAAGCTTATCTAGACCATAGGCTAGACAAGCTGCAGTAGGTTCGTTTATTATCCTCACAACCTCTAATCCAGCTATAGTACCAGCGTCTTTTGTGGCTTGCCTTTGATTATCATTGAAATGAGCAGGAACTGTTATGACCGCTTTAGTAATAGGTCTTCCAAGGTAGGTCTCAGCATCTTTCTTTATCTTCTGCAGAATAAAGGCTGATATTTGTTGAGGAGTAAACTCTTTACCATAAACACGAACTTTGTAATCAGTTCCCATCTTCCTTTTTATCTCAAATATGGTGCCTTCAGGGTTTGTTAAAGCTTGCCTCTTGGCTGGTTCACCGACTAAGAGTTGGCCATCCTTTGTGAATGCAACTACTGAGGGAAACATCTTTCCTGCTACCGTAGGGCCTTCAGCACTAGGTATGACTATCGGTCTTCCTGCTTCCATTATGGCTGCTGCTGAGTTCGTGGTTCCTAAATCTATCCCTATTATCTTTTCCTTATTGCTGCTCATAATTCTCACCTTTCTTATTTAAGCTTAAAGCAACCTTAACCATGCTCGGTCTTATCAACCTCCCATTTAGAAGATAACCTTTTCTTATCTCTTCTATTACTGTATTGGTAGGATAATCATCAGTCTGAACATGGGCAATGGCTTCATGTAAATTCGGGTCAAAGTTCTTTCCGACAGCTTCTATCTCCTCTAAGCCTTCTTTCCTAAGAATTTCTTTAAGATTCTTTAAGACCATCCCAACTCCTTTTATTAACGATTCTTTGTTATCTGTTTCCTTGCTAGATTTGATAGTCCTCTCAAGATCATCAACGATGTTTAACAATTCTACTATCAATCTTTCATTTCCATACTTTACTAAATCAAGCATCTGTTTGTTTATCCTTTTTTGATAATTCTCAAAATCAGCTTGCAAATACTTCAATTTATTCAAATAATCTTCTGCTCTATCACGCTCTTCTTTTAACGCTTTTCTTAATTCCTCTAACTCATTTTCTAAAGACTTTTCAACAGGCTTAGCTTCTTTTACTGATTCACCCTCTGCCATAGGTTCTTTCATCATCTATAAGTCACCTAATTTAATTAACACATTAAGAATAAAATATTAACCTAAAGTTAATATTTTATTTTATCTATCTAATAAAATATTAACTTTTCGTCCCTTGGAAGATGATATCAAGGTAACACTACATATCTTAAAAATGAAATAAAACATATTTCAAGTTTATCTTAACACCGGTTGTGGCAAAAAAGTTTGTCTTATGGTCTAAGCTTCCTGTCAAGCCGGTTCAATAGCCTAGGGTCTGCTATCTTAGGAGGTGCGGGGGGTGATTGTTGGCTGGGAAGAGGGATTGGAAGAAGTAT
>Ga0272449_1001468_pt1 | contig 24152 bp, 25 predicted proteins | sample YNPCB0241_FD_198679 | JGI IMG/M metagenome (GOLD analysis project Ga0272449, IMG submission 198679) | Hot spring sediment microbial communities from Yellowstone National Park, WY, United States - YNP-CB-024-1 | ecosystem: Environmental > Aquatic > Thermal springs > Hot (42-90C) > Sediment... | reverse complement strand
ATCTTTCTCCACTTGAAACAAAGGAATTTACATATAAAATAACTCTTTTTGAAGGAGACAGAAGATATTAAGTTCTTTTTTCCTTTTCCTTTATTTTTTCCCAGTTTTCAATTACTTCTTTTTCATCCTTTACCTTCTTATTACCAAAAACATGTGGATGCCTTCTTATCATTTTTCTGCAGAGATTGTCAATAACTTCATCAATTGTAAATATATTTTTTTCTTTCAAAATCTGAGAATGAAATACAACCTGCCATAATATATCGCCAAGTTCTTCTTTCATTCCTTCATAATCCCTATATATGAGTGCCTCGCTGAATTCTTCTACTTCTTCTTTTAAGTATTTCAAAATGCTTTCATTTGTCTGTCTTTTATCCCAGGGACATTTTTCCCTTATATTTTCCATAATTTTCAGAAGGTCTTCAAAATTATATTTTTTCTTTTTTTTCATTTTATTCAACCCATATATCCTGAAAACTCAACCACTGTGTTGGATATCTCAATATAACTCCCTCTATTTTCTTAACACTCTGAAAAAGCAAAAAATCTATTTTTTCTTCTTCATTTAAATTTTCAGGTGGATACTCAATTTTCTCAAAAAAAAGTTTATATTTATCTTTTTCTCTCACAAGAAATCCTGAAATAAATTCTGTTTTCAATTTCACGGCAAGAGTTGCTGGACCTCTTGGAAAAATTGCTTTTTTCCCCATAAAATCAACAATAACTCCTTTTTCAGTAAAAACCCTATCACCAAGTATCGCAAGAACTTTATTTTCTCTCTTAAATTTTATAAAATTCTTTGGATTTGAACCTGTTAAAATTACCTCAACTCCTTTACTTTCTCTTATCCTTCTGTAAATCTCTGTTATCTTTGGTGTTATGTATGGAATGACAATAGCACTTATTTTGTAACCAAGTATTGATGAAACAACTCCTGCAAGTTCCCAGTTTCCAATATGTGCTGTTAAAGCAATAACTCCATTTCTTTTTTTTAAAGCATTATCAAGTATTTCAATATTTTCAACAATTACTTTTTCTTTCACCTTTTCATAATTAAGTTTTGGAATTGTAAAAAATTCAGTCATATATTTACCAAAATTAATGTAAACTTCTTTAACATATTTATCCAGTTCTTTCTCACTATAATTTCTTTTCTCTTTGAATTCAAGTATTATTTTAAGATTTTTTTTCATTATTTTTCTTAAATTGGGTGTAAAAAAATATCTCAATTCAGTTAAAATATAGGAAATAAAATAACAAATTTTTTCTGGAAAATATTTTCCAATAAAGGAAAAAATTATGTAAGTTATATCAAAGAAAAACCTTACAATTCTCTCCTCCCTTCAATTGCTTTTTTTAATGTCTGACTATCTATATATTCAAGTTCACTTCCAATTGGTAATCCTACTGCTATTCTGGAATGTTTAATTCCCATCTTTTTCAGTATTTCAGAAATATATATTGCTGTATTTTCTCCTTCCACTGTAGGATTTGTTGCTATTATAATTTCCTCTATTTTTTCATTTTTAATTCTTTCTATAAGTTGCGGGATTTTAATTTGTTCTGGTGTTACATTATCAAGCATTGAAATTCTGCCCCATAAAACATGATATCTACCTTTAAAGTTTGTCTTTTCAATTGAAATTAAGTCCTTAACTTCTTCCACAATACAGATAATACTTTCTCTTTTTTCATCAAGGCATATATTACATAAATCTTTTTCTGCAAAATTGAAACATTTTTTACAGAGTTTAACCTGTTTTTTTAAAGATGTGATTGCCTCTCCAAGAGAAATTACTTCATTTTCATCACTCTGAATTAAATAGTAAACAATTCTTTCTGCACTTTTAGGACCTATTCCCGGCAATTTTTTTAATTTTTCTATAAGTTTCTCTATTATTTCAGGATATAATCCCATTTTTAAAATGGAAAATTAATCTGTGATTTAAGTTCATTGGCTATTATTTTTTCTACTCTACTTCTTGCTTCATTAAATGTTTTTTTTATGAGTTTTTCAAGATTTGATTTATTTTCAGGTTTCAATAAATTTTCTGAGATTTCAATATTCAAAATATCCATCTTACCGTTTATTTTAAGTTTTATTTCATTCCCAGGAGATGAAACTTCAACTATTTTTGATTCAAGCATTTTCTGAAATTGAGACGCCTGCTGTCTTAATTGAGACAACTGCTTTAAATTATCAAATATTCCCATTTTATTCCTCCATTTTTATTATTTCTCCATTAAAAAATTCTACTATTTTTTTTACCTCAGGGTTTTCAATAATTGACTGACTGTTTTTATTTAAAACAGGTATTATTTTATAATTTCTTCCTGTAAAGTCAGAAATTATTTTTTCTATCTTAATTTTGTTTGAGGGCTTTTCAACCATTGACTTATGAAAACTGTATTTACTTTCAAATATTATGTAAATATTGTCTCCTTCTATTCTCTCAAGTTTACCTTCTCTTAATGCTGCTTCAAGTGTGGGTTTATAATGTTTAACCTCTTTCAAAATTTCTTCCCATTTTAGTTCTTTATATTCTTTTTCCCCCTCAATTTTCTCTTCTTTCTCCTCTTTTCTTTCAGGTTCTTTATCTTCCTTAAAATTAAAAATTGTTTCAGAACTTTCTTCTATTTTTTCAATTTTTTCTTCTTTATCTTTTATTTCTTCAAATTTTTCCTTCCCCCATAATTGAAGCAATTTCAGAATAAGAATTTCTACAAGTAAAACAGGCTCTCTTTCCCTTCTCACCCTATTTTTATACTCAACAATATATTCAATCCCTTCAAAAATTTCCTCCATCTTTAAACCGTCAAATTTTCCCATTAATTCATTATCCACATCTATCTTTTCAATATCAAGACGAAGAGTAACTACTTCTTTAACTTTTTTTATAATACCTTCAAGAATTAAAACAGGGTCTTTACCTTCAGAAATAAGTTTATGGAGATTTTCTATACTTTTTATGTAATTTTTATCAAGTATATTTTTAAGCATTTCCTCTATACTTTTTTCTTCTGGAAGCCCAAGTAAATATCTAACATCTTCATACTTTATTTTTTTATCAGAAAATATAGAAAGTTGTTCAAGTAAACTTATCGCATCCCTCAATGAACCTTCGCAGAAATCATATATTTCGTCTATTGCCTTTTCTTCTATTTCAATATCTTCTTTCTTGCATATTTCCAGTATTTTATTTTTTACTTCCTCTTTTTTTAGTGGTTTTAAATTGAATCTCTGACATCTTGAAATTATTGTTGGAGGAATTTTTTCAGGAGCAGTGGTTGCAAAAAAGAATTTTATATATGAAGGTGGCTCTTCAAGTGTTTTAAGTAAAGCATTAAACGCCTCTGGTGTTAACATATGAACTTCATCTATTATGTAAATTTTAAATCTTGATTTTGCGGGCAATAAATTTATATTTTCCCTTATATTTCTTATCTCATCTATTCCTCTATTTGAAGCACCATCAATTTCAAGAACATCAAGAGAAACACTATTTGTTATTTCTATACAACTATCACATTTATTACATGGATTTACTGAAGGACCTTCTATACAATTTAAACATTTAGCAAATATTCTTGCTATTGTAGTTTTACCAGTTCCCCTTGGACCTGCAAAAAGATATGCATGTGCAATTTTATTAAATTTAATGGACCTTTTTAAAACTTCAACAATATCTTTCTGTCCACAAACTTCATCAAAATTTTGAGGCCTATATTTTCTTGCAAGTACTGTATACATTTTTTATAATTTTACCATCATCTTATTTTACAGACAATTTTTAAGTAGTAATCTTTTTCTTTCTGGGAATTGGCGGGAAATATATAAATAAGTGGCTTATTCTATCACTTTCTCCAAGATATATCTCTCCAAAATGTCCTGTGCAAGCAGAAGAAAATTCATAACCATGCCATGGGATTTCAATTGTAGTATATAATAAACCAAGGTCGTTCAGAGAATAAGTTTCAGGGTCATAGGAAAATAAATGTGCCATACCATCTTTTTCTCCACTTATTCCATAAACAGTTCCATCATTCCCAACTGTTAAACATGGGATATCCCTTTCAGGTGTTATTCTCCCGATCATCCTTAAAAAATTTGTTTCTGGCTCAAAGGCAAAAAGAATTCCATCAGGAGAAACACCACCATAAATAAACCTATCATATTCATTAAAACAAATAGATTGAACTCTGTTATAAAATGCTCTTCCAGCAAGAGTTGGAGCATATATATCAAGTGGTATAATCTTATCTTCTTCTGGAGAATATTTAAACATCTGACATGATTGACCAAAAAAGTAAATATTTCCTTTATTATCCCTAACAAGGACAGAAGAAAAAAGTTTATTTTTATCAATCTGGCCTTTAATCAAAACTTCATTTTTCTCTATATCATAAATAAAAAAATATCCACTTTCACTGCTTATTCCATATAAAACATTTCTATCTTCATCATATATTAAAGAAACAATAAATTCTCCAGGTACAGGTTCTAAAAATATCTTTATTTCACCTGAAAAGGTTCCTCCTTCTCCCATATGGTCTTTTGATGTATCATAAAGAAAGAGATTACCCTTTTCTCCTTCACTAATTCCTCCCCAAATCTGACCCTTTTTATCAACACATAAAGTATTTTTCACACTTTTTGCTCCCTCAATTATTCCAATATCACAAACACCGTCTCCTTCAGGAGAAAAACTGTAATAAAAAAGATGGCTTTTTTTTCCACTTGTTGCACCATAAATTTTCCTGTTTTTGCCTTTACATAAAGAAGTTATCGCACATTCTTCAGGTGGAATTGGTTCTGATAAAGATTGAAAAAGACGTAAACTCCTGTTTTCAACCCTTCCATAAGTTACATATGGATTATATTTTCTGAAATTTATATTTAACTCAGGTCTTTCCGGCCATTTCCTTTTTTCAAGTTCTTTTTCTAAATTTTCCATTTTTTACCCCCATAGTTTTACATCTTTCCACGAAAATAGTTTTTTATCTTTTCTTACATTTTTTGGTCTATAAATATACATACCTGTTGGTGCATTTCCTGCTTCTGCAAAATATAAATTTCCATAAAAATCAAAAGTTGCACTTGCAATTGCTCTTGGTTTATGGTCCCCAAAAGTAAGAGAACAAACTTTTTCCCTTTCTCCTGTTTTTGTATCCAATCTTATAATATAGGTATGTTCTTCCTCTTCCCATCCACTTCTCATAGCAAAATAAAGTTTCTTATCTGCTCCAAAAACAAGACCTCTGACCTGCCATCTTTCAAGAGACCTGTCTGTTTTAAAATCTGCTGGACCCCATGCTCTTCCAAGGTCTTCCATTATTCCATCTCCTTCATAAGGTGTAAATCTCCACAATCTTGATTCATATCCCCAGTCAGTTCCATAAAACCATTTCCAGTCAGGTGAAGGAACTACATCATAGGTTACATTATGCCATCCATATCTATAATTTTCACATGGACATTTCACTTTTAATTTTTTTATTTCATTTGTTTCGGCATCTATCTTAAGAATAAAACCATAATCATCTGTTGTATAAGCATTCCCGAATTTATCAAGAAAAATTGCCTGAGGATTTATATCTCCAATTCTTCCGAGGTCTATATACTTACGGGATTCAATATAGTAAACATAGAGATGATTTCTTGGCCAGGTAATACCATATAACTTTTTTCTTTTTTCATCATAAGCAAGACATCTACTCCCCTCTCTCTTAGGTCCTATTCCAAAATTATTTATTTTATTTTTTTTGGGGTCATAAGTAAAAATAAAAGCACCTGGAAATCTAACATTTTCATCATCCCAGGTATTCTGCGGTCTCCAGAAAGGATGATTTACAGGAGGACCACTTGCATGAGTTGAACAGTAAAGAAGTCCATCACTTCCAGGGATAAGACAGTAATGAATTTTTGATTGAGTTGCATGTCCATTATCAGGTGGCTCTCCAAGTTCAGGACCAACCTCTATTAAATATTCAAGTTTTTCAATATCCGGTAAATATCTTAAAATAAAAACACTCAATCCTCCTGTGGTTTCACCGCATGCTGCAATATAAATATTACCATCCACACCTGTACATAGTCCCCATGTTGAATCATGTTTTGGTAATTTGTCAAAACAGAAATATTCTATTTCACCTTCAAGTGCTTCTTTTTTCATCTTCCTCCTTTCTTTTTAATAATATTATAATTTTCAAACTCTCATTTATAACAAATATTGAGAGAATTATCAAAATCAAACTTATATTACCAAGCAGGATATGTTTTTGAAAATAAAATGAGAACATCTGAACTGTTAGAGCAACCATTGTTGTTAAAAACATTATAGTTGCAGGTATTAATGTTGATAGAGATTTTTTATTTTTCTGTAAAAGATAACAACCGCATAAAAGCAATGTAATTCCAGCAACAAGTTGATTTGAAGCACCAAAAACAGGCCAGATTTTCTGCCAGTTTCCAAAAGCAAGATAACCTGCAAAAATAATTACAAAAAGTGTTGCAAAATATCTATTTTTTAAGAGTTTAATTCTAAATGTTTCTCCAAATAATTCCTGTGTAATATATCTTGTTATTCTTGTTGCGGTATCAAGAGTTGTTAAAACAAAACTATTAATCATTACAATTGCAAATAATTTCCCAATTTCAGGTTTAAATATTTTTTTTAAAATCTGTCCATATCCAGTTGCAAATGTTCCAATCCAATCACCTTTTTTCATTAACTCAGGATAATTTAATTCAGGGAAAGAACTATTCCAGTAAAGTCCAGCAGATACACATAATAATGCAAGTATAGATAGGAAACCCTCTGTAAGCATCGCTCCATAACCAATCCTTCTTATATCTTTTTCACTCGCAATCTGTTTTGAAGTAGTTCCACTTGAAACAAGTCCATGAAAACCACTTATAGCACCGCAGGCAATAATAACAAACATCATTGGCCAGAGAGAACCTGATTGAGAAAAAAATGAAATATAGAAAGGTGTATTAACAGAAGGATGGGTAAAAATAAGTCCTATATAACCCAAAATTAAACCAAAAAAAAGTATAAATGAGGAAAGATAATCTCTTGGCTGTAAAAGAATATTTACAGGTAAAACACTTGCGATAAAACTATATACTAAAAGAATTATTATCCAGATTTTCAATGGATTTATTTTTAAAACAACAGGTATTTCCTTTCCAATAATAAAAAATATGATAAGTAAAAAAAGAGATAAAATTGTTGAATAAAAAATTGATACATTTTTTCTGTAGACAAGAATTCCAAAAATTACTGCATCTATTATAAGGAAAAAAGTAGGGATTACAATAGGTGGTTCCTCAATAAATGTTTTAGCAGTTACTGCAGAAAAAACAGCAACAACAAGCAATAACGAAAACCACAAAAAGAATGAAAATAAAATTTTACTTTTACTCCCGAGAACTTTTTCTGTAATTTCTCCGACTGTCTGACCTTCATTTCTAACACTTAAAACAAGGGATGAAAAATCATGAACTCCTCCAAGAAAAATAGAACCCAGAATTATCCAGAGCAAAGCAGGTCCCCATCCCCACACACATATAGCAATAACAGGACCCAGAATTGGACCAGCACCAGCGATTGAAGAAAAATGATGTCCAAAAAGAATTAACCAGTTTTTTGCTGGAATATAATCAACTCCATCTGTCCTTGTAAATGCGGGCGTTTTTCTTTTTTCGTCAACTTCCCATAATTTTTCAAGATATTTCCCATAAAAGATATAGGAAATAATAAATAAAATTAAACCTATTAAACCTATAATCAATGAATTCATTTTTTATTATGCCTCACATTTTTTAAGTAATTCTTCCCACCTTCTATCAACTTCTTTCTGAATTTCTTCAAGTAAATTACTGTTTTGAGGCAAAAGCAGGTGTCTGAATCTTCCCTGTAACTTAAACCATTCACTTACAGGTTTTTTCTCTTTAGGTTTATAAGTTAGTTTATATTTACCTTCATAAACTTCATATAATGGCCAGATACATGTTTCAACTGCAATTCTTGATATTTCCAATGTTAATTCAGGTTCATGAGGCCAGCCAAGACGGCAGGGAGATAAAACATTAATAAATTTAAAACCTTCAATTTTAACTGCTTTTTCAACTTTATTTACAAGGTCATTCCATCTTCCCGGTATAGCAGTTGCAACATATGGTATTCCATGAGCAACCATAACTTCTGTTAAATTTTTCTGCCATTGTAATTTCCCCGGTATAGCCTTTCCTACAGGGGATGTTGTTGTAAAGGAATATTTTGGTGAAGCACTTGACCTCTGAATTCCTGTATTCATATATGCCTCATTATTATAACACACATATAAAACATTATGACCTCTTTCAGCAGCACCACTTAATGCTTGAAGTCCGATATCATATGTTCCTCCATCTCCTCCAAATGCAACAAAAACAATATCCTTATCAACTTTGCCTTCTCTTTTAAAAACTTTATATGCTGATTCTATTCCACTGATTGTTGCTGCTGAATTTTCAAATGCAGAATGTATCCATGGAATTTTCCATGCAGAATAAGGGAAAATTGTGGAAGCGACTTCAACACAACCTGTTGCACAGGAAGCAATTACTGGTTTATCAATTGCAAGTAAAACAAGTCGCATAATTATTCCTGCACCACAGCCAGCACATAATCTATGGCCTGAAACGAACTTACTTTCTCTTTTTGCCAGTTCCTTTATACTTGGCATTTTTCCCTCCTGTTATTTTAATTTATTATTCTCTCACTCCTATATACTTTAATGTGAAATCTTTTTTACCTTTTTCTAAAATTTTTAAAAGGTCATTAAAAACAATTTCAATATCTTCAATTTTTACATCTCTTCCACCAAGTCCATAAACAAAATCTGTTAAAATTGGTTTTTTTTCAAGTTCATAAAGACATGCTGATATTTCAGAATATAAAGGACCGCAGAATCCATTCATTCCTTCAACTCTATCCATAATTCCAACAACTTTTAAATTCTTCAACGAATCTCTGATTTCATCCACAGGTAAAGGTCTAAAAACCCTTATTTTTAAAAGTCCTGCTTTTATTCCTTTTTTTCTCAATATATCAACTACTTCCTTTCCTGTTCCAGCAGTTGAACCAATTACTACAATCCCAATATCTGCATCTTCCATTTTATAATTTTCAACAAAACCATAATATCTACCAAATTTATCTCCAAATTCCTTTCCTATTTCAGGTATTACTTTTAAAGCATTCCTCATTCCTTCTGCAGTTTGCCTTTTATGTTCAAAATAATAGTCCTGTAAATCAATTGCTCCTATTGTAATTGGTTTTCCTTCAATTGCTGATTTTATAAGATTTTCCCTTTCCGGTGGTTTTCCTATAAAATCCTGAACTTCCTGGTCTGTTAACATTTCCATTGTTTCAAGGCAGTGGCTTAAAATAAATCCATCTGTCATAATCATACACGGTAATCTTACTTCAGGATGTTCTGCAATTCTAACACCCTGAATTAAATTATCATATGTTTCCTGAACATTTTCTGAATAAATCTGTATCCATCCACTATCCCTTGCTCCAAATGTATCAGAATGGTCACAATGAATATTTATAGGAGAAGATAGGGCTCTATTAACAACTGCCATAATTATAGGTAAACGAAGCCCTGAAGCAATATATAACATTTCCCACATATAAGCAAGCCCCTGTGAAGAAGTCCCTGTCATTGCTCTTGCTCCGGCACTACTGGCACCAATACAGGCACTCATTGCAGAATGTTCACTTTCAACTGCGATATACTCTGTTTTGACAAGTCCATCTGCAACAAATTGAGAAAAAATCTGAACAATTTCAGTTGCAGGAGTTATTGGATAGGCAGCAACAACATCCGGATTTATCTGCCTCATCCCTTCAGCAAATGCTTCATTGGCTGTTTTGGCTACTCTTATTCCCATTTTCATCTCCCTTTTTAATTTTTTCTTCCATTGATTGAAGTTTTAATTTTAAGTTATTAAGGTTATTTATAATTGTATCTATATCTTTCTGTGCTTTCTCAATTTCCCCAAGCATGCTCTTATAAGCATTTATTTCCATCTCTTTTATTGTTAACTCTTTATTCAGTTTCTCCCTCTCATTTTTAAAATAGAGATATTGAAAACCTGAAAAAACCCATCCAGATAAAAATAAAATTCCAATTAAATAAATTTTCTTTTTCATTTTTCTCCCTCATCCTTCATTTCTATTGCTTTTTTAGGGCATTCATAAGCACATATTCCACATCCTTTACAGAAGTCATAATTAAAATGAGACCATTTCCCTTTTTCTGAATCAACAACAATAGCATCATCAGGACAACTTATCCAGCATATAAAACAATTAATACACTTTTCAGGAATATGAACAGGTCTTTTACTTCTCCAGTTTCCAGTTTTAAAATTCAAAGAAGTACCACCTTCAAGTATATCTCCAATAGGCAATTCCTTCCAATTCATTTTTTTCATTTTATTCTCCTTTCACCTCATTATATGCTCTTTGTATTGCTTCAAGATTTCCTTTAATTACCTCTGGTTTATTCCTAAATTTAATTTGTAATTTTTTTTCAGTATCCTTTAAAAGTTCTTCAATTGTAAGAATTCCTGTAACCCTGACAAGAGCACCAAGCATTGGAGTATTAGGTATATTTCTTCCGATTGTTTCTAAGGCAATTTTTGAGGCATCAACCGTATATATTTTCCCTTTAAATTTTATCTTTTCCTTTATTTCTTCTGGAGAAAGAGGAGAATTCACAAGTAAAATACCTTCCTTTTCATCAAGTCCCTCACAAACATTAATCTGCTCTATAAGTGAAAAATCAAGAACTACAACAACATCAGGATTTTCAATCCCTGAATGAATTCTTATTGGAGAAGAACTTATCCTGTTGAAGGAAGCAACAGGTGCTCCCATTCTTTCAGGTCCATATTCAGGAAATGCCTGAATATATTTGCCTGTTGATAAACAAGCGTCTCCGAATAGAAGGGCTGCTGTTTTTGCTCCCTGACCTCCTCTTCCATGCCATCTTATCTCAAAAATTTCTTTCATTTTTCAACTCCTTTGTATATAAGAAAAACTGTTTTTACTGTTAAAATTTCAAGCAAAGAAACAAAAAATAACAAAATAATTTTTAAGGAAATAATTTTATCATATTTTTGAAAAATTGTAAAGAAAAAAAACCAAAAAATCAAAAATGGAAAAAATAAGTTTATAAGGTCTGAAAGATTCTCTTTCATAAAATTATAACTTTTTTTAATTGAAGTAAAAAATGCTTCATTTTCTGATAATATTATGAAAGGCGTATAAAGAGTAAAGAATATATGAAAAAAAGGAAAAACAGCCCAAGACAGTATTAAAAAAAATATAAAAAAAGAAACCGGTGATGATGTTCTAATTGAAGAAATACCGCTTAAAGCAATTGAGTAAACAGTTCCAATAGATAAAATTAAAAAGAGATTATAAAGTAAAATAGAAGGAAAAAAATATAATCCATCCCTGAATATTTCAAAAAAGGCAAAGTTTTCACCATAAACGCATTTTTTAATTCCTGAATATACAGAAATAGTAAAATAAACTTCAAAAATAAAAATAAGAAACTCAAAGGGCTTAAATCTTTCAAAAAATAAACTTTTTAAAAAAATATATCCGAATGTGATGAGAAAAAGAAAAAACTCTTTTTTCCTTATTTTAATCAAATTTTTATAAATTTCCATACTCTAAAATCTTATAACTAAAAAAATTACTGGTCAAATTAAAAACATCGCTCCAAAACCCCTGTCTTTCAATGTTCTCCCATTCCCACCTTAAAGGTGGGATAAGGGTTGAACTAAATTTTTAAAGTGATATAATTAAAAATCTGACAGGAGGAAATTATGTATAGAATAGGGAAAGAAGAAGTAAAAGCGGTTGAAAAGGTTATAAAAAGTAAGGAACTTTTTAGAGTGAAAAAACTACCCGGTGAATGTGATAAATTTGAAAAGGAATGGGCAAAGAAAATAGGGAAAAAATACGCTTTACTTATGAATGGAGGAGGAACTGCTGCTTTAATGGCTGGTCTTGTAGGACTTGATATAGGACCCGGTGATGAAGTTTTAATTCCTTCCTATACTTTTATGGCAACTGCAAGTGCTGTTTTACTTGTTGGAGCAATTCCTGTTGTTGTTGAAGTTGACCAGACATGCACAATTGACCCGGTTGATATAGAAAAAAAGATAACAGAAAATACAAAAGCAATTATTCCAGTTCATATGGTTGGATTTCCATGTAAAATGGATAAAATAATGGAAATTGCAAAAAAGTATAATCTAAAGGTCCTTGAAGATTGCTGTCAGGCAGTTGGTGGAAGTTATAAAGGGAAGCGACTTGGAGCCTGGGGTGACGCAGGTGCATATAGTTTTAATTACTTCAAAATAATAAGTTGTGGAGAAGGAGGAGGTCTTGTCACAGATGATAGAATTGTTTATGAAAGAGCAAGTATATTTCATGATAGTGGAACTGCCTTCAGACCTTATGCCGGAGAATTTTCAATACCGATTTTTCTTGGACTTCAGTTCAGAGCAAGTGAAATTATGGGTGCAATAATGAGAGTTCAGTTAAAACGACTTGATAAAATATTAAGGGATTTAAGGAAAAATAAAAGGAGAATAATGGAAGGACTAAAAAATATTTCAGGTGTTGAATTTGCACCATCAAATGATATAGAAGGAGATTGTGGAGTTATGATACCATTCAGATTTGAAAATGAAAATATTGCGAAAAAATTTGCTGAAATTGCTGGTGGTTATAGACCAATTGATTCAGGTAAGCATGTATGGTTTGACTGGAAACCTGTTATTGAAAAAAGGATATGGCATAAAAGTTCTTTAAATCCCTATAATCTACCAGAAAACAAAAATCTAAGGCACTCATATACAAAAGAAATGTATCCAAAATCAATAGAAAATTTAAGCAGAACAGTTTTTATATCAGTCAATCCTGACTGGAAGAAAAAAGATATTAATGAAAAAATAAAATTTTTAAAAAAAGCAATAGAGGAAGTATATAAATGAAACTTGAATTTTTTGATGTGAATGTATGGTTTGGAAATCTTAGAGATGATAAATATAGAATATCTGTTTCATTAAAGCAAATTGAAAAAAAGATGGATGAATTGAATATAAAGAAAGCAATTGTTTATCACATTTCTCAAAGAGATGTTTATCCTGAATTTGGAAATGAAATTTTAATCAAAGAAATTGGAAATAAAGAAAAATTTTATGGGATAATAACACTTTTACCTTTCCAGACGGATGAAATTAAAAAAATTTGTTTTAAGGAGTTAAAAAAGAAGAAAATTGTTGGATTCAATTTTTTCCCTAAAAGACATAATTATATTTTAAGTAAAACAACTTTTGGTGATTTTTTATTTGAACTTGAAAATAAAAATTTCCCAGTTTTTCTTGACATTTACTCCTGTGATTATAATGATGTTTACTCAATATTAAATGATTTTCCAGATTTAACATGTATTTTATGCAATCTTGGAATATGGAATACTGATAGATTTACATGGCCTCTACTTGAAAAATATCCAAATGTATATCTTGAATCAAGTTTGCTTTCTTTACAAGAAGGAGGTATAGAAGAGACAGTTAAAAAATATGGTTCTAAAAGAATAGTTTTTGGCAGTGGTTTTCCTGAAAGATATTTTGAAGCATCAATTTTACAGATTACTCATTCAGAAATTGAAAAAAAAGATAGGGAAAACATTGCATATAAAAACATAGAAAGAATTATAGGGAATATTAAATATGAATAAACTCTGGAATGAATTTCTGAAAAAAGGGAAACTGGAAAATTGTCCAATTATAGATATTCACTGTCATATGGGCTTTTTTTATGGTAGTCATATGCCTTACTCAGAACCTGATATTATGGCAAAAAGAATGGAAATTGCAGGAGTTAAATTGATTGTTTTCTGTCATCACTATGCTTTATTTTTTCCAGAAGAAGGAAACAAATTTAATATTGAAGCAGTAAAAAAATATCCTGAAAAATTCAAAGCATATTGCGGAATAAATCCGAACTATCCTGAAATAATTGAAAATGATTTAAAAACATTTGATAAATACAGAGAGATATATGTTGGATTTAAATTACTTTCTGATTATCACAGGGTATCTCTTTCAGATAAAAGATACAGAAAAGTTTTTGAATTTGCAGATAAAAATAAACTAATCGTTTTAGCGCATACATGGGGTGGAAGTATTTATGATGGAGCACAAGAAGTAGAAAAAATTTTGAAAAAATATAAAAATTTAATTTTAATTTTAGGCCATTCAATTCATAGTGACTGGGAAAAAAGTATTGAATTTGTCAAAAATTATGAAAATGTTTATCTTGAACTGACTGCTATTCCTGATGAGAGGGGTATTATTGAGATGTTTGTTGAAAAAACTGGAGCAGATAGAATTCTCTTTGGAACTGATTTTCCATGGTTTAATCATCATTATTATATTGGAGCAGTGCTTGGGTCCGAAATTTCAGAAAAAGATTGCAGAAAGATTTTTTATTTAAATGCCGCAAAAATTTTAAAAATTTCAATATGAGAAAATTTTTATTAATTTTAATATTTTTAATAATTGGAGGGAAAATGGATAATTTAAACTGTAAAACATTATTTAAGTATGAAAACGAAATTACTGTGAATGAAGAAAAATGGGAAAGTGATTTTTTTCCTGTAAAAGAATTCAATTTTTATAGGTTAACATTCACTTCAAAATCACCTTCAAAAAACTACTGGGCGATTATTTTTTATGATAAAAACAAAAATCAGTTAATAGCGGATAATTATTCAAGTTTTGATGCAAGTGATGATTTCACTGAAAATACATTTTATTTCAGAGCAAAGTGTAATGCAAAATATGGAAAGGTAATATTTCAAAAAACAGGTAAGGATAAAGCACCGTTTAAAATAAAAAATATTTCAGTTAAAAGTGCAGGTGAAAAGGAAATTTTAAGATGGATGGAAGACCTATATAAAAAAATACCTGAAGTTGAGAAATTTGAAATAAAAAAGAAGTATATAACCCAAACTATGAAAAAATTAAAAAATGGAGAGGAATTAAGAATTGTTATGCTTGGAGATAGTATTATAAATGACATCGGAAATTCTTTTTTTGATATACTCATTAAAAAGAAATATCCAAAAGCAAAAATAAAAGTTATAACATCTGTAAGAGGAGGAACAGGTTGCTGGTATTATCAGGAAGAGAATAGAGTTAAGGAATATGTTCTTGATTATAAACCTGATTTGTTGATAATTGGGGGAATAAGTAATAAGGATAATACAGAGGCAATAAGAAATGTGATAAAAAAGGTAAGGGAAGAACAAAATCCTGAAATAATTCTTATGAGTAAAGCAGTTGGAAAAGAGGGTGACCCAAGAACCGATTCTACGTGGACATTTGAAATACCTGATAATGAAAATTCTTATAGATATAGATTAAAAAAACTTGCGGAAGAAGAAAAAACTGAATTTTTTGATATTGAAGCATACTGGGGAAAATATATAAAAAATTCAAATCTGCCATATGAAGTATTCTTAAGAGACCCTGTCCATGCAAATGAAACTGGAAGAATTATTCTTGCATATCTTTTATACTATTATTTTTGTGGAACTGACTAATTTAAAAATGTGGTATAATAAAAGATAGAGGATAAATTATAAATTCAAATCAATTGAAAGGAGGTGATAAAATGGTTGAAAATATTAAATGGTTAGGACATGCTTCTATTTTAATTTCAACCGGTGGTAAAAATATTTATGTTGATCCATGGAAACTTATAAAAGACCAGCCAAAAGGTGATTTAATTCTTATTACTCATCCCCATTATGACCATTTCAGTCCAGATGATATAAATAAAATAGTTGGAAATGATTCTATTATTATTGGTCCACTTGATATATTAAAAATTAAATTAGGAAAAAAAATAGAGATTAAACCAGGTCAGGAAATTAATTTAAACTGGGTGAAGATTAAGGCGGTCCCGGCATATAATATCAATAAACATTTTCATCCAAAAGGTAATAACTGGTGTGGATATATTATTGAAATTGAAGGTAACAAAATTTATATTGCTGGAGATACTGACTTTATTCCTGAAATGAAAAATATAGTTGCTGATATTGTTATACTACCTGTTGGAGGAACATATACAATGACTGCAGAAGAAGCAGCAAATGCAGTAAACACAATTAAACCAAAGTTAGCAATACCATACCACTTCGGCGATATTGTTGGTTCAGAAAAAGATGCAAAATTATTCTCTTCTTTTGTTTTAAACTCAGAAGTAAAAATTTTAAAAATTGAAAAATAATTTTATTTATCAAAAATAACTTCTGTGCCTTTTTCTGAACTTATATACATTGCTTCAAGAATTTTTATAACTTCTAAACTCTCCTCCGGTTTTACAGGAACTTCTTTATTCTCTTTAACACATTCTAAAAATACCCTCAATTCTTCATGATGTGGAGGAACATCAGGCAAAACATCAAGTTTCAATTCAATATCCTGAAGAATACCATTTTTTTCTTTTGCAAGTTTTCCATTAGGCCATGTTATTCCACCTTCTGTTCCAAATAATGTTGTTGAAAAATCACTTATTTTTTCCATATTGGCAAGAAAACTGCATGTTAAAGTTAAAGCCCTGTTATCAACAAATCTTACAAATCCAGAAGCAAAATCCTCTACATTATATTTTTCCCTATCCCATTCTCCCCATAAACCTCTTATATCTTTTCTTTTTGCAAGTTTTGTTAAAGTTATACCTTTAACAGAATGAACTCTTGGACATCCCATAAACCAGTAAGTCAAATCAAGAATATGAACACCTATATCAAACATAGGACCACCACCTGAAAGTGCTTTATCTATAAATGTTAAACTTGTTGGAAGATGCCTTCTTCTTAATGCATAAGCAATTGCAAAATAAATTTCTCCAAGTTCTCCATCATCAATTAATTTTTTAAGTGCTACTGACTCTTTCTGAAATCTCATATGCTGTGCAGCCATAAGTTTTTTACCAGATTTTTTTGACTCTTCAATCATACCTTCAACTTCTTTTTTACTCACAGCAAGTGGTTTTTCGCATATAACATGTTTTCCTGCTTTTAGTGATGCTATTGTTGCTGGATAATGAATTGTATTTGGAGCACAGACGGCAATAATATCAATTTCTTCAATTTTCAATAAATCCTCATAATTTTCAAAAACATATTTTATTTTAAATTCATTCTTTGCAATATTTCTTACATTTTCAGAAGGGTCAGAAATTCCAATAACTTCAACATCTTGTAATTTTTTCCAGCCAGGATAATGAGCCCATCTTGCAATTCCACCAAATCCTATAAAACCAACTAAATATTTACCATTCTTCATTTTTCTCCTCCTTTGTTTTAGATTTCACTTATACTTGTATCAGGTCCATTTTCAACCTTAACAAATAATCTCGTATCTCTTTCAATAACCTCAATTTTTTCAATATTAAAATTATCAGGTAAAATTCTTATATGTGAGATATTGTCCCTTGGAATGAGAATAATCCTTTTTTCTTTATCTATATCAACAGGACTTACCTTCCCTTTCATAATGACGATACCCTTGCCTTCAATCATGATCCAGTTTTCAGTAAATTTTAAAACTTTTCCAATAAATACCCATAATCTCTGTTCTCCATAATACTTTTTAAATCTTACCTTTACAATTTTTCCTTCAATCATAACCCCCCCCTTTTTTTAAAATTCAAAAGCAAATCTTACATCCACAGCAATACAACCATTTTCTTTTACTATCAATGGATTTATATCCATTTCTTTTATTTCTGGAAAATCACTTACAAGTTGTGAAATTCTTAACAGAGTTTCTTTGATAGAATTAATATCCATCCCAGGAATATTTCTATAACCTTTCAAAATTTTGCTCATTTTCACTTCATTTATCATATTTTCAGCATCTATATCTGTTAGCGGAATTACTCTGAAAGATACATCCTTTAAAAGTTCAACATATATTCCGCCCATACCAAACATTATTAGATGTCCAAATTGAGCATCTTTGTTTACACCCACAATTACTTCTATTCCTTTTTCAACCATCTGCTGAATTTGCACCCCTAAAATTTTTGCATCCTTTTTATATCTTTTTGCTGAATTTATTATATCTAAAAATGCTTTTTTGCCTTCTTCAGGTGTTCTTATATTCAATTTAATTCCTCCGGCTTCTGTTTTATGTATTATATCAGGAGATACAAGTTTCATTACATAAATACCTTTATTTTCTCTCAAAAATTTCTCACATTCATTTTCATTCTTTGCAAGAAAGGAACTTATGACATTTATGCCATATAATGAAAGTATTTCTCTCCCTTCAATATCTCCTATTAAATTTATCTGTTGTCTTCTAAAATAATCTATTTTTTCTTTCACCTTTTCATTCTGAACAGAAAACTTAATGATATTTCCTTTTGCTCTTTCTTCAATACTTTTTTTATAATTAATCATTGCTTTAAAAGAAATTATTCCCCTTTCAGGAGAAAAATAGTTTGGAATATTATTCTCTTTTAAAATTTTAATCCCTTCTTCAACTCTTTTCCCTCCCATAAAAGAAGCAATAATGGGTTTTTCATATTTTTTTGATATTTTTGCAATACATTCTGCTGTTTTTTCTACTTCAGTTGTTACCTGAGGAGTTAAAATTACCATTATACCGTCAACTCCTTCATCAGAAACTACATATTCAATTGCTTTTTCATATCTATCTGCTTTGGCATCTCCAAGAACATCTACAGGATTATGAATATTTGAAGCAGGTGGTAAAAACTTTTTTAAACTTTCTATGGTATAATTTGAAAATTTTGCAAGTTTAAGTCCAATTTCTTCTATCATATCAACTGCTATTACAGATGGTCCACCTGCATTTGTAACAATTCCTATTCTATCTCCTTTTAAAACAGGTTGATACGAAAAAATTAATGCATAATCGAAAAATTCTTCAATTGTATCTGCCCTTATTACACCTGATTGTCTTATTGCTGAATTAAATGAAGTATCCAAACCTGATAATGAACCTGTATGAGAACTTGCTGTTTTCATTCCACTTTCAGTTTTACCTGACTTTACAACAATTATTGGTTTTTTAAATGTAACTTTTTTTGCAATATCCATAAATTTCCTTCCATCGCTTACTCCTTCAAGATATAAAAGAATAACATTTGTATCAGGGTCATTTTCAAACTCTTCAATTAAATCAATTTCTGAAATATCTGCCTTATTTCCAAAACTTACAAACTTTGATAGCCCTATATTTTCTTTAACTGCCCAGTCAAGAATTGCTGTTCCAAGAGCACCTGATTGAGTTATAAAAGAAATTTTACCTTCAGGGGGCATCTCAAAGGCAAAAGAAGCATTTAACTTATTTTTTGTATCTATAATCCCGAGACAGTTTGGTCCAATAAGCCGGATTTTATATTTTTTAACAATTTCTTTTAATTTCTCTTCTCTCCTTTTCCCTTCTTCTCCTGCCTCTTTAAATCCTGCTGAAATAACAATAATACCTCTAACCCCTTTTTTGCCACACTCTTCTACTACTTCACAGACAAATTCAGATGGGATAACAATTATAGAAAGGTCAACAGAATCAGTTATTTCTGAAACAGTTTTATAACATTTCAGATTTAGAATTGTATCTGCTTTTGGATTGACAGGAAAAATTTTCCCTTTATAACCACCATCTATCAAATTTTTTAGAATTTTAAATCCAAGTTTTTCTGGATTTGTTGAGGCACCTATTAAACAGACACTTTCGGGTTTAAAAAAGTAATCAAGCATTTTTTTCTCCTTTTTCAAATATGAGTTTTAAATTAAAGAAATTATTATAAACTTAAAATTACAATTTTTCAAATTATGAAATATTTCCTTGCTTAACTTTTGATTTTATTATATAATCCTTTCATAAAACAGGAGGAAAAATGGAAGAAATAAGAAAAGGAAAAGGCGAGTGGGAATGGTTTGTTAAAGCAAGATTTGGTCTATTTATTCACTGGGGTTTATATTCACTTCCTGCAAGACATGAATGGGTGAGGAATTATGAAGAGATACCGAATGAGATTTATGATGAGAAATATTTCAAAAGATTTAATCCAGACCTTTATAATCCAGCAGAATGGGCAAAAATGGCAAAGAAGGCAGGAATGAAATATGCAGTAATAACAACAAAACATCATGAAGGATTCTGTCTATGGGATTCAAAACTTACTGATTATAAAGCAACAAATACACCAGCAAAAAGGGACTTATTAAGGGAATTTGTAGAAGCATTTAGAAAAGAAGGATTAAGAATTGGATTTTATTACTCTTTAATTGACTGGCATCATCCACATTTTACAATTGACAGATTTCATCCATTGAGGAATCATCCTGAAAAAGAAAAATTAAATAAAGAAAGGGATATGTCAAAATACAGGGAATATTTACATGGACAGGTTAAAGAACTTTTAACTGAATTTGGAAAGATTGATATTATGTGGCTCGATTTTAGTTATCCAGGACCAGATGGAAAAGGTAAGGATGACTGGGATAGTGAAAAACTTGCTAAAATGATAAGGGAATTACAGCCACATATTTTACTGAATAACCGACTTGACCTTGAAGAAGAATGGGATTTTATAACTCCTGAACAGTTTACTCCATTTAAATGGCCAGAAATAAATGGAAAAAAGGTAATATGGGAATCATGTCAGACATTTTCAGGCTCCTGGGGATATCACAGGGATGAAGCAACATGGAGAGAGCCAGAGGAATTGATAAAAACATTAATTGATTGTGTTAGCAAAGGAGGAAATTTATTATTGAATGTAGGTCCAACTTCAAGAGGTGAATTTGATTACAGGGCAAGGGAACGACTTGAAAAAATAGGTGAGTGGATGTATTACCATTCAGATAGTATTTATGGATGCACACAGGCACCTGAAGAATTTAAAGTACCAAAAGATTGCAGATTAACATATAATCCAGAAAAAAATCGTCTTTATGTTCATATATTCTCATGGCCCTATAAATTTTTATTCCTTGAAGGGAAAGCATATAAAGAGAAAGTTGTTTATGCCCAACTTTTAAATGACAGAAGTGAAATAAAAATAGGTGCTGATGAATGGTATAAAAAGCAAATGGGAGAAACTGAAGGAATTTGTTTAGTTTTACCACCATTTAAACCAAAAGTAATAGTTCCAGTTATTGAATTATTTTTAAAGTGAAATTGATTTAAAAATAAATTCAAAAGAAAGAATGTTATATGCTATCCTGAATAAAAAGCCAGATATGATTCCTGTTGCACCTGATATTTCAAATATGATACCAGCAAAATGAGTGGCAGACCATTCTGGGATATTTATTTCTATAAATAATCTTCCATTATGGAAAGCATATCTTAATGCTCTTGATTATTTTAAATTTGATGGATGGTTTATATATGTAAGTATTGAATTAAAATATGAAAATCTTATAGAGGAGGGAAAAAGAATTATTAAAAAGGATGAAGAAAAAATTGAAGTGGAATACTTTTATCATACTCCTGAAGGTTCTCTTCATACAATCATTTTGATGAATGGGCAGAAATTCAACACAAAGATATAATCAATTTTACTGAATATGTTATAAAAGCAAAACCAGAGGAGGTTGAAAGAGTATGTAAAAAAGCAATAGATGATGCAGGTGAAAATGGTGGATTTATTCTTTCAACAGGTGATCAACTTGGTAGAGATATACCTGAAGAAAATATATTTAAAATGATAGAGGTTGCAAGAAAATATGGTAAATATTTTTAAATTGGGAGAAAATTAACTTAACACAATAATGACCTTTTCAGAATCTTTTACAAAGAAGAATTTGACACATTTTTTATTTTTGTTACAATCTTGAAAGGATTTAAAAAATAGGAAGATTTAAATGGAAAAATTTGCTTTGTCTTCTTTATTTTTTTATAGAGAGGTTTTCCCATTGATTGAAAAAATGGAGGATAGCCCTGGATTTGGTATTGCTCTTGAAAATATATCTTTAAATGATTCACAAAATAAAATTGAACTGATTGGATATGTTGAGAAAGAAAAAAATGGATTTAAGGAATTAATTGCAGAATATCATCTATCGGATTTCAGAATAGAAGTTATTTACAGAGTTTTTCCAGAAGGTGATGCTATTTCACTTGAAGGAAAGATTATAAATGAAGGGAGTAATGAGAGTTTATCCATCCATTCTATCTGTCCATTTTTTCAAAGTTTTAATCTAAAAAGGTCTGATAGGGTGTTATCTCTATCTTTTTCAGGTGGAAGGTCTGATTTTCGTTATCCTCCATTTGCATTTACTCCAAGGCAGAGTGAACTTGTTTCATACCTTTCCAATTGTTTTTCAGCCACTTATTCCCATGGAGGATTAAAAGGTCGTTCAACTGATGATGAGATGCCATATCATATTTTGCAGATTGATAAAGAAGGAGGAATATATTTTGCTCTTGAATGGCCTGGTGACTGGGTATCAATTATCAGGAGAGAAGAAGGAGGAGAAAAATTGACATGTCAGATAGGTCTGGCAAATGGGTATAGTGGTTTTGACCTTAAATTGATACCAAAAGAAGCAATCCCTTTACCAGGATGTCTGATTGGATTTTATAAAGGAGATATTATTGAAGGTTGCTGTTCTTTAAAAGGGAAAATTGTCAAATATTATATACCAAAACTAAATGGCAAATCTATAGTTCCACCTGTATTTTTTGACCACTGGTTTGCTATGGGACTTGATTGTTCTGAAAGTGTTATGAAAAAGCAGGCAGAATTTGCTTCTGAAATTGGTTGTGAGTATTTTGTTCTTGATGCCGGCTGGTATGAAGGTTGTGGAGAAAAAGGAGAAAATTTTTCTGAAGGACTTGGAAACTGGACAAAATTCCATCCCAAGAAATATCCGGATGGTATAAGAGGTCTTGCAGAATTTGTAAGAGAAAAAGGAATGAAATTTGGTTTGTGGATTGAACCTGAAAGATGCCATGAAAATTCAGAAATTGGCAAAAATCATTCTGATTGGATTATCCATAAAGAAAATTCACCATATTGCCTTGTTGATTTTGGTAAAAAGGAAGTTGTGGAATGGGCAAAAGAGACATTTGGTAAAATATTTGAAGAAAATGGAGTTGAATGGATTCGTTTTGATTCAAATATTGACCCACAATTTTACTGGCAGAAAATAGAGAAAAATGGAAGAAAGGGCATTCTTCAGATAAGACATTTTGAGGGATTATTAAACTTCTGGGATTATCTTTTAGAGAAATTTCCAAATCTTTTAATTGAAGGATGCTCTTCTGGTGGAAGAAGGATGGATTTGGCATGTTTGAAAAGGTCTCATACTTACTGGTGTAACGACCATACCCATCATCCAGATATTGTAAGGACAGATATGAGAGCAAATTTAATTATTCCAGGAAATTATTTAAATCATGTTTTAACAATTCTTAATAATGAAGAAGATTATCCTGACTATGTATATCATTGTTTAATGGGAGGAACACTTGGTTTTACGGAGAAATTGAGTGAATGGTCAAGAAAAAAGATAGAAGATGCAAAAAAACATGTCAAAATTTTCAAAAAATACAGACACCTTCTTATGTGCGATTTTAATCCTCTTTTCCCTTATCCTTCTACTCTTGAAAACTGGGATGGTGGCCAATGGTATGATAAAGAAAAGGAAGAAGGGTTAATAATAGTTTTCAGGGTTTTAAGTCAGGAGAGTTCTGCTAAAATAAAATTAAGATGGGTTGAAGAAAACAAAAATTATGAATTTATTAATCCATATACAGAGGATAAAAAAATAATTTCAGGCAAAGAACTTATCAATCAATCTTTTAATATAGAATTGCCTGAAGAAAGAAGTTCAATTATTATCATATACAGAGCAATTTAAAAAATTATAATCAGAAATGAATAGAGAAATAAAAGGTAAAATTGAAAAAATTAAAAATTGGTGGGAAAAAGAGAGTGAAAGACCATTAATCCAGATTTCTATTTTGAAGGATAAAAATTTTATAAATTTAAATGAATTCTGGA
>Ga0272449_1001465_pt1 | contig 24173 bp, 17 predicted proteins | sample YNPCB0241_FD_198679 | JGI IMG/M metagenome (GOLD analysis project Ga0272449, IMG submission 198679) | Hot spring sediment microbial communities from Yellowstone National Park, WY, United States - YNP-CB-024-1 | ecosystem: Environmental > Aquatic > Thermal springs > Hot (42-90C) > Sediment... | reverse complement strand
GAAAACGGAAGACTTAAATAGGAGAACTTGCGGCGGCGGTCTACTTTTCATGGACTTGCGGTCTACTCTGCAACGCTTCTTATTGGGGGGTGTCCTGTGAGACAACAAGCAGCTGAAGAAAACGAGAGGTGTCCAGAGTGCGGCAGCACCTACCTTGTGCGCGACGGCGAAACAGGTGAGGTTGTGTGTCGCAGCTGCGGAGTCGTCGTCGGCGAGGTTGAATATGCGGCGCACTTCGTTCCCGCAGTTGCCCGTGGAAGCTTCGCCTTCACAAGTTTGGCTAGGACAGGCGGCAAGCCTGCGCTGTCAGACGTCCGCAAGCTAGGTCCAGACGGCGTGCGTTTGGCTAGGCAGATCGGAAGGCTTGAAGGCGCGGAGAGGACTGAGGCGACGGTGGCGAACATGATAAACGGCCTGGCGGACAGGCTCAGCCTCCCAAAGGCCGTTGAGGAGGAGGCCATGGTCTACGCCAAGAGGCTTTTGAAAGGGATGAGGGAGAAGGGAAAGAGGCTGAAGGTCGTTGAGGTTTCCGCCGTCTCCCTTTGGAACGCGCTTAAGGTTCAGGGATATCCAGTGATAATGAAGGAGTACGTGAACCTCGTCAACGCGCTGCTTGCGAGGAGAGACGGGAACGGCGGGTTCAAAACAGCGAGCTTCTACAAGCTTATAACGAAGGCTGCGGAGGTAGTGCCGCCGCCAGGGAAGATGTTCACTCCGGCAGACTACGTGGGAAGGCTCTGCGCTAGGCTTGAAGGTTTGGCGGACAGAGGCTACGCTGCGACAGTTGAGGCTTACGCCATAGCGCTGTGTAAGGCGGCGGAAGACGAACTGTTCGGCAAGGACCCCGTTTGCGCAGCTGCGACGGCCATATGCGTAGCGGACGAGGTTTTCGGAGGATGGATGGGCGCAGACAAGATAACCAGGACGTTGGGAGTCGGCTACAGCCCGTCCACGGCGCAGCTGTTGAAGAAGAAAGCGCCGACCCCGCCCCCGACCTTATGGGAGACTGTTTTGAACTCCATCGAAAAGCGGGCTATGGAGGTCATCGCAAATGAAGATGCTAGCGGTTTCTACTAAGGCGCTGAAAACCAGCGAGTACGGCGTCCGCGTTTTAACGGCAGCAGAAGAGGTAGACTCGGGCTGCTTGGGACTCATCCGTAAGGAGCTGACAGTTGATAAAAACGTGAAAGGAGGTGAAAAGGCATGAAAATGTTAGGAATGGTGCCTGTCGAGAAGCTGAAGCCGAATCCGTGGAACACTATTGAGCTTCCAGCTGAGGACGAGGCTAAGCTGAAGGCGCAGATGCGCATTTCAGGGCCTGAGAAAACCGAGGCGTTAACGGTCAGGCGAGCAGGCAATGTCTGGGAGATAGTGAACGGTGAGAAGCGTTGGCGCATAGCGCAGCAGCTGGGGTGGACGCACCTTCCAGCAGTCGAGATCGAGGCTTCAGACTATGAGGTTAAGAAGTACTGCTTAAGCTACAACGTGTTAAGGGGGACGGTGAACTACGTTGAGCTTGGAAAGCTTCTGTTGAAGGACGAGGAGATGGCGCGGGCGTGCAACGAGGTTCTAGGAAAGGAGAAGACGGCCAGCCTCATTGAAAGCGTCAAGTCGCTGACGCCTGAAGCCGAGAAGGAGCTGAAGGGAGGAGTGAAGGAGGGCGCAAGGATAACGCCTGAAAAGATAGAGGTTGTGGCGAAGACCCAGCCAAACGTCCAGCACCTCGCAGCCAAGGCGGCGAAGAGGACGACGCCGGAGCTGACCTATATACAAAGCGTTGTACAGAAGTTCACCCGTCCGGAGGCTGAAGGGGAAGAAACCGGGAAAGAGGTTGAGCGGAAGCCGCCTAAGCCGCCAAAGACTGAGATCTTCGGGAAGGCCGTCGAGGCTGTAAGCGAGTTCAAATGCACGTGCGGCCAGGGCTACGTGGTCCTATACGACAGGGAGAAGAAGGCGATCCAGGTCAGGCCTATCAAGGAGGCTGAAGGCGTCAGAGCCATGGAGGGCTTAACCGCAGCACCAAAGATCTACCAGATTGAGCTGAAAGTGGACGTTCCTGGCATGTGGATCGGCGAGGTGGACGCTGAGACAGGCGAGTACCACTTTAAACGGGTAGAATAGCCTAAGCGACCGGAGGGCTGGAAAGCTGGGATGAAACTCGCCCCACTGCAGGCAGAGGTGCTGAAGAGTGCGCTCCTCTTGGAGGAGGAGTACAGGGACGAACCGGTTGTGAAGGGGTGGGTTCCCAGCACAGCCCTCCTTAACAATTTTGCGGAGGGCTTGCTCGTCCGGGCGAAGGCCGACGCAATCATGCCAGGCACCTTTGCCCATGAGTATTTGAACAAGAAACGGGCGGTTTCCAAATGTCTTGAAAGCCTCTGCAGACGCGGCCTGATCATGGTTCGCGTTACTAACCTCGCCGAACGCGTATGGGTACGCCTAACAGACGAGGGTAGGAAAGTTGCGGAAAGGCTCCTCTCCGGCGAGGACGAAAGGCTCATGAAGACATGGACGTTCCGGAAAAAAGTTGAAAAGCTCAAGCAGGAAGGCAGGCTGGAGGAAGAGCTGAAGGGGCAGCTTGACAAAGCGCTTAAATCCCTTAAAAATGACCTGAGCAGTAAGGGGAAACCATTCTTCGCGACGCCTAGCGAAGTGCTCGACGCCTTATGGAGTTGCAACGGCCAGTGGTATGAGGGCGAGCGCAGCATCTTCGACCAGTTTTGGAACGCGAGAAAGCTTGGCAGGATGATGACGACACTAGGCTATCGTCTGACGACGCGGAAAGAGGTGGAAGGAAAACGGACATGGGCCTACGACCTCAGGCAGTCGGACGACATCTTTGACATGACGGCTGCGTTGGCTTACTTGAGGAAAGCAATGCACTTGTCGCACGTTGATTACTGGTGCGTCCTGGCGGCGCTGTGGCTGACTACGGGCAAACAAAAGTACCCCGGTAAGGAGGCTTTGATGGCTTACTGGTCAAGAAAACGAGTCGGGAGGGTTATCAAGTCCATGGGATTCGAAACGGGCCGGAAAACGTGGAGGAAAGAAACTCTGAGGGTATACAACATAGCGCCGATCCTAAAATGGCAGCTGCCTTTACAGATAAGCGAGATAATCGTTGAGGCCCCAAGAAGGCCAGATCCCTATATCGACGCGAGGTACGAGTTCTTAGTCGCTGAAGAAAGAGCAAAACGGAAAGTCGTAGAAAAACGGGATATAAAGGAAGAATCCGCGCCAGAAGAGCTGGAAGAGAAAACTGCAGACAGTCAATCTTCCCCATTTCTGACCATACTGACAATTTGACACTGTCAAGTTGTTGTTCTTTCAGTCAACACTTCATCGGCCAGGCCTCTGCGACTCGAACTTCTGCGAGTAGCCAACTTTCAGTCAGCACTTCATCAGCTAGGCCTCTGCGACGCAAAGCAGTTGGGACGTCCGCGTTTCTTTCAGTCAACGCTTCATCAGCTAGGCTTCTGCGACCGACCGCTTTCCTTTCGCCCTTCTTCATTTTCGCCTTTTTCCGCACTTTCTAGCGCTCAGTCTCCGATTATCAATAAATCGCTTCAGCCTTTAAAAGGATTATTGAACTGAATGTGGAAAAATGAGGGGTTTATTCCCAGGTTACGCGTTTCGCCGTCCAATCTACTTTTGCCTTCGCGCCGCATTTTGGACAAGTTATCTCTTCAAGCTCCACTGCTGGTAGTTGTGCAACCTCAACGGTTTCTGGCTTCTCTTCACGGAGCACTTCCATGGAAGTTATTGTTGGAGGCGGCATCTCTGCCGCTACTTCAGACACGGCTTCAGGCGGAGGCGCTTCAGGTTTTTTCTTTCCGGCTGATTTGGCGATTTTTATGGCTTCCTCTAATGACGCTCCTTGCAGTATGGCCTCCTTCGCCGCTTCAGCTTCTCCTGGTTTAAGCCTTCCTTCGACCACTGCTTTCGCTAGGGTCGGCTGCTTTTCCAAGGGAGCAGTGGCTATTGTTTCGAGGATTCTGCCGGGGATCGGTTTGCCGTACTTGTACATTTCGTATTCCGATATGATTTTACGTGCCTCGCGGTTGGGAATCGCCTTGGCCAGGACGTGCTGAACATCTTCAACTTTCATCTGGAACTGCTCTGCAACCTCGTACGGAGGGGTTTTCTTGTCTTGGACGAGGTATTTGAAGTACAGGGCTTCCTTCAGCGGGTCGATTGTTCCCCGCTCCTTGTTCTTCCTGTAGGCTATGTCGAGAGCCTGATCCCACGTGGCCTCTATTATGCGCGCTTTTATGCTGGTCCAATTCAACTCCTGAGCTATCCTGAACCTCGTGTGGCCGTCAACGACCTCGTATTTGGCGTATGGATACTTGTCCTTCGTCTTTTCAATCTCTTCAGCCGTCAGCCTCCTCACAAGTATGGGGTCGATCTTCTCGAGGCCTTTGGATTCGAGGCGCATCTCCTCCCTCAGCATTTCCTCCTCGTGAGGCTGCATCAGCGTCAGGTTGAAAGGCGCCGGCCTTATCGCGTTGAGCGGTAGGAGCGCAATCTTCTCTTCACTTTCCCTCTCGCTCACCCTTCTTCACCTCAACGTCCGATATGCCTTTCTCGGTTATCATGTACCTTGCCTCGCTGCGAGGCATGTAGCTGCTGTCTATGAGGACGGCGAGGAAGACGGCCTGCTTCGCCGTTCTATTCATGTAGAGGTGTGAGTTAACAGCGTAGCTATTGTGAACGACGTAGCCGTTGGCAAGGAAGGTCTCGGTAGGTTTAACCGATATGTCGATGAAAACGTCATCAGTGGGTACCTCTTTGATCGAGTCAACGCGTCTGATAGCTAAGTGTTCTGACAGAAATCTATATTTTTGTGGTGTGCGTCTTTTCACGTTTGTTCGACCGATAGCCTTACTCGGAGATGTAAAACCTATCTCAGCGTAGAATTTGTCAACGTTTGATGACGTAATCTCTAAAACGAATGGAGCAATAGTGCGTCCGGAGATGTTTGTTTGCATCTCTCTCTTAATGGTGGAGAATATTCCAAACCTTAACAGGCAAATCTTCGTATATAGTACAGGGCCATCGTAGATGTTGGACATCTTGACGCATCTATAATCCCCGCACCCCTCTGCATCGAAGATCCCCCTAAGGAACCCCCTTACAACCTCCTTCTTCGCCTGTGGAAGCAAGTTTAAGTTTCCCAAAAGCCAGTTAAGTATTTTCATTGCATGCCTGCTATTGCATACTAGCTTGTAGCAATTCTTATGGGATTTAATAATTCTTGAATTGAGGTTGAAGACTTTTCTAAGCAATGCTGCGTAATGCTGGAGAACCTCAAGGCGTTCATCCGCGAGCAAAACTGAATTCCTATGAAGGGTGGACCCATCCCCCAACCAATAACCAAATATCTGCGCAAGTTCAGGAGTCAAATATGTTGGAATCTGAATGTCCCTGTGTTTTTTCGTCACGACTTTTTTATATGAAACTTCAGATCCGATGAATTGTTCAATGGCTTTTATGACATGTAGTTTCGTGGGATATTGTTGATTAAGTATTCTCCTTAGATGTCTCGGCTTTACTCCCAATCTTTCAACATGCTCTCGCCTTTTGAGGCTCAAACCTTTGCCCTTCAGCTTCTGCTTTACCTCATTTCCGTTAAGTATTTTGTAGACGTATTCTACTTGGATTTCAGGCAACCTTACATCCTTCTCCACAGAGTAGTCAATTCTTCTTGCTACAACCAGCCAGTCGCCGACTTTAATGTCTTTAGCTTGACATGGGACTATCCTGCCGTTATCAAATTTTAGAAGGCGGTGTTCAGGTGAGCATTCCAATTCTTCGTTGATCCTTAAGGCTATATTTGGCCTAGACCTACGAACCCCATCGCAAATGCCGACCTCTTGTTCACCAGACAACAACATAACTGGGTTGTGGACTTTGCTCACAGGCACGACGCCATAATCGAGTGTGCACACAAGCGTGGACGGGTGCAAGCAAAAGACGTGCCCTCCTGTTGGCGGGTTTAGGATTTCAGGCCTGGACTCGTACATTGAAACTGCGACTGGAGCGGCGTGAACCTGGTTTGTGACTAGAACCGCGAGGTCGAAGGCTCTGGCGTAGTCCAGCAGGCGCCTCAAACATCGGTTTATCCTGTACTGCCTTTCAGGAAGCATCTCGCGTCCAGGGTACTCGGCGCGGAACGGGTTTACAAGCGTGTCGACTCCTATGAACTTCAGGCCGTACTTCTTCACGAGCTTGTGGCCTTCCTCTATTGTGGCGATAAGGTCCGCTGTGCCGATCACTCGGCTGTAGGCAACGTGCTTTTTGACCTCGTCAACGGGCAGTTCCTGCGCCTTAGCCATCTGGATGAGCCGCCTGGCCGACGTTGTGCCCTCAGTGTCTATGACCCAGGCTCCAGCGTTGAACTGTTTAAAGGCGTTGAGTGCAACCGTGAATACAAGTTCGGATTTACCTGTGCTATACGCCCCGCTAACTCCCGTGAGCTCGCCGGTTGCAACGCCTCCGCCGAGGATGCTGTCGAGTTCCCTGCAGCCGGTTGACAGCCTCTGCTTCTTCGCCTCTTCGGCTTCCAGCTCCTCCAGCGTTAAAACCTGAACCTTCAGCTTTTTCCTCGCTTCAGCGCATATCTCCTCAGCTTTCTTCAGCGAGAAGCCAGCCCTCTCGCCGACCCTCTCGAACAGTATGTGAGGAGCCTCTATGGCAATGCTTTCAGCTGAGAGGTAACCGCAGTCCCTGAGCGCGGCGGCAAGCTTCTCGTCGACGCCCTTGATCTTCCTAAGCGGGTCAAACTCCTCTTGGCTCTCCTCGATGACCTGCTCTTCAGGAACGTTTTCCTCGCTCAAACTCTCACCGCAAGCTTATGGCGTCAAAGCTTTAAAGCACGCTTTTCGGCGCGGTCCTCACACATAGATGCGCCTTTGACGGGACGACTGCTGGCCGACTTGAGGAACAAGCGCGGAAGAGGTTCCACTTTACACGCAAAACTGTGAGCTTTCAACGCGTAGGGAAAGGCTTAGCCTTTCAAAGGCATGAACTTTGAGCAGGAAAGCTCCTACTTTTGTTAAAACTGGGATCAAAATTTTGAGGATTTTCAACTTGCAAATGCAATTTTTGAAGGGTTGAGGGGTGTCTTAAAAGGTCAAGAGCGAAAAGCATGCTGTGAAGCCTGTGGTGAAGGTTAAGTGTTCCGTGAACAGACGGCGAGGTTTGAAAGGGCGATGGGTTAAGGCTTCTGTTTACGAGATGACGCCCAAGGAGGCGCTTCGGCTTAGGCTCATCTCAAACATACAGAAGGGGGACCTTTCGCCTGTCGAGAAGGGAAGCTACTGCTTCGAGCTTTTCAAGGTGACCGCTGAGGAGAGGCTTAACCCCGACGACGCCTGGAACAACAGGCACGTGCGGTTGAGACTTCTTGCCGAGATATCCAGCGAGGTCGGCCTCTCACCGCAGACTGTCATAAACTGGGTTAGGCTGGAGAGCGTACCCGCCTGAAGCGCAGAGGCTGATAGCCTCCAACAAGGAGGAGCTGAGGAGCGGACTGCTGCCGCGCGCGCAGGCGTAAACCCTACACAGCTACACTTTTAGGATGCGACTGTGGGCGACTTTGGGCGCGGAATATGCTTTAAAAAGCCAGATGCGGAACTTCTGTGGTGAAACAAATGCCGAAGTGTCCGGACTGCGGCGGTCCAGTTGAAGTCGTTAGAAAATGGAGCGACGGAACTGTCGCCTACCGCTGCATTAAAGGCCACAGGCGGAGAAGCAAAAACGGCGAAGTCAGCGTTATCTGCCCCGTGTATATAATTAGAAAACGCGGTCGAAAAATCAAGTACTAACCACATGGTTTGTATCAAAAAGGCCTGCTTTCTTTCATTTCCGCACGCAGAGGTTAGGCTTATTGCGAAACTTAAAAAATTAAAAATGACCGTTTATGCGCCTATCCCTGCTTGAACAAAACCTCAGACCTTACGGAATATCCCGTACCAGAATCTCTCGAAGGGTCTGTTACTATCAGATTTTTCTTCTATTTTGCCAAGGGGTTTGAAACCGGCCGAGATATGGAGATTTAAAAAGGTCTCTCTTTTGGCGATTGGGAATATGCTGCTCGGCATCGTATGGCCTTTCCAGTGTCCGAAGCTGGCGGAATACAAAAGTCCTTGAGGTTTCATTATTATGTGAATTTCTTTTAGAGACTCGCGCTTGAGCTCGTCTGGAAGCTGATGTAGTGTCCAGTAGAAATCGACTATGTCTATACTTTCGGAGCGGATAGGTAAGTATGGTAGCACAGCGTTTATTAAGTACAAATTCAGTTTTTTATTCTTCACCCTGTTTTTCGCGAATTTTAAAGAGTACTTGTTCGGTTCAACTAAGATCGACAGAAATCCTTTTTCAGCAAGCCATAAGGCATCACGACCGTGACCCCCACCAATATCGGCTACATAACTTGTTTTTTCAGGATCGTTTTGCTGAGCGATCTTTTTTGCTATTTCACTGGGCTCCCAGCCAACCCTGCTCAACCAAAACTCGGCGCCATCCTGCTCAATCCCACGAACATAACTTAGTTTCATGTTTCTCACGTTAAATAACCACGTGCTCAAATTTATATATGAACGCCGGTTAGCGTGTGTTCGGCGTAAAACTGAACCTTTCTGACTTTCGCCAGTGACACCAAATGCCGTAGGCATATGGACTTAAAAGGTGAGCTGAAGGTCAGGCTGCTAGCTTGAAACGCCAGACGCAATTTCCATATGCTTATTCCCTCGCTTTGTTACTTCATGATAATGGCGCCTTGGCTGAAGGGGAACCTTAAATGGTGCTGTGAGCGTGATATAGGGTGATGGCGACGCTGGTTGTTGCCGAGAAGCCTTCAGTTGCCCGCACGATACGTTACGCGGTTAGGCCGCCGCGGGTTTTAGCGTTGAGAGGCCACTTCCTCGAACTTGACTTTCCAAGCGAGTACAGCAAGTGGAGGAGCGTTGACCCAGATCGTCTATTCAACGCGCCTGTCATATGGGTTGCCAGAGACAGGCGCACGTATTCAGAGCTGGCTAAGGCTGTTAAAGGCGCAGGAGAGGTTGTCGTAGCAACAGACAACGACGCTGAAGGCGAGCTGATAGGGTACGAGGTTCTGCTTGTGGCAAGAAGGGTTCTCGGACGGGAACCGCCTTTGAAGCGCATGAGGTTTAACGCCGCAACGCCTGCTGAGCTGCACAGGGCTTGGGCGTCGCTTGAGCCAGGCTTGAACTGGCGCTGGGTTTGGAAGGCGCTTTTCCGCCACAGGTTCGACCTTGCAACGGGCGCGGCCTACACTAGGTTGCTCACGCTTTCAAGGAAGCTTGACGGGGAAGGAAAGCTTGTCTCTTGGGGTTCATGTCAGGCTCCGACGCTGTGGTTCGTGTACAAGCGCGAAATGGAGATTAGAAGCTTCAAGCCTGAGAAGTACTGGGTTGTATCCGCGGTCGTCAATGCGAAAGGCGTCGCGGTCAGGGTTCAAACCGAGCCAATAAAAGACGGGGCTGAAGCAAGGCGGCTTTACGCTCAGGCTACGAGGGCGAAGGAAACACGCGTAAAGGCTTTCAAGCTTGAAGACGACGTCGTCAACAAGCCGCTTCCAACAGACACGGACGCCATGCTTCAGGAGCTGTCGCGCATTTACGGCTTAAGCGGCTCGAAGGCAATGGCAGTTGCGGAAGACCTGTACGCTGAAGGCTTCATAAGCTACCCGCGAACGGAAACGAACGCTTGGGTCGGCGTAGACCACAGGCAGGTTCTAGGCATGCTGTCGAAGACGCCGCTTGCCTCGCTCGTAAACCTCAGCGACTACAGTCCAAGAAGCGGGAAAAGGAACGATGGAGCTCACCCGCCGATCCACCCGGTCGCTCCTTATACTGGAAGTGATTTGAAAGCAAAAGTCTGGGAGTACGTTGCAAGACGTTACTTGGCGAACGTCGTTGGACGCGATGCAAAGCTGAAAAAATGGAGCTTAGGCGTTGAGCTGAACGGCGTTCCAATGGCGGCGGCAAACAGGTACTTCGTCGACAGAGGCTTCTACGCCATCTTCCCGTACTTCGAGCCAAAGGACACGCTTCAAATCCCGCAGCTGCGCATCGGCGAGGCGCTTCCTATTCTAAAGGTTGAGTTTGAGGAGAAGCAGACCAAGCCTCCTCCGAGGCTCACAGAGGCGGAGCTCCTCAAACTGCTCAAAAAGCATGGAATAGGAACCGACGCGACGAGGGCAGATTATCCCGGCATAATTGTCGAAAGGGGATACGCGCTGAAGAAGGGAAAAGCGTTCTACCTGACGGATTTAGGCGAGAAGCTAATGAGGCTGCTCGAGGATGCGGACAGCCGACTGGCAACGCCACAAACAAGGCGCTACATGGAGGAGCTTATGATGGAGATCGAGCAAGGAAAGCGGAGCGTGGACGACGCGCTGAAAGAGTCACTCAGCATATACCAAGACCTTTACAGGACGGTCGCAGGTAAGCTTCGATTATCCTTTTAAAGGCTGAAGCAACATACTGATAATCGGGGACTAAGCGCTGGAAGGCGCAGAAGCGAAGCGAGAAGCGAAAAAGGCGAAAGGAAAGCGGTCGGTTGTAGAGTTGAAAGCGATGAGGCGTAAACTGAAAGGCGCATATTAGGTCATCTCGCGCCCGCCAAACACGGGAAGTTGCAGAGTTGAAAGCGATGAGGCGTAAACTGAAAGACAAGATCGAGATTCACACCAAACTTCATTTGCACTAGTTGCAGAGTTGAAAGCGATGAGGCGTAAACTGAAAGCATGTAAACATTGACAAGCCAACCAAGAGGCTGGAGCCAGAAGATAGTTGCAGAGTTGAAAGCGATGAGGCATAAACGAGCGTTGCTGAGCCTGAAACAATGACGTATAGACTGAAGGTACATAACGGAAAGGGTCTGGTTGCTGGAAAAACGGACGGTTGCAGAGTCCAAAAACGATGAGGCATGAACTGAAAGATACTGTGGCTATACATGGCTGCCGCGAGTCGAAAATCCTGTTGCAGAGTATAAAACGATGAGGCATGAACAGAAAGCCCACATTCAGGACACGCTTCAGCCATGCGCGCTCACCTCAGTTGCAGAGTATAAAACGATGAGGCATGAACAGAAAGAGCACAGCTTCACGTCCTGGTACAGCCACCAACGTATGGTTGCAGAGTTGAAAGCGATGAGGCATGAACTGAAAGATTGCTCCGATCCGCTCAGGGTTATTTGTGTGTTTTGTTGCAGAGTCCAAAACGATGACGTATAAACTGAAAGGAGGCATAAAAGCCATGGAGACCACCAGTTTCAGGGTTAGTTGCAGAGTCAAAAACAATGACGCATAAACTGAAAGAAGAACAAGTCGAATGTGTCAGTAATAAGTGTCGTTGCAGAGCTTAAAACGATGAGGCATAAACTGAAAGAATAAAGTCTCCGGCGGATTACGCGCTTATAAATTCCAAGGTTGCAGAGTCTAAAACGATGAGGTATAAACTGAAAGGTCAATCGCAAAATGCCTATGTGGGCGCCAACGAGCTGTTGCAGAGTCTAAAACAATGAGACATAAACTGAAAGTTGCAGAGACCGCCTGCTCCCATGACAACGGGTTTGCGCGCCGCGCACGCATTTAACGTAAATAGGTTGCAGAGCCAAAAAAGATAAAGCATAGACTGAAAGATTTGCAACATGGTCAATTTACAGGGTGTTGCAGAGTTGAAAACGATGATGTATGAACTGAAAGTTTAAGCGCCCATGTTCGACGAAGTTGCGGAGTCAAAAATGATGACGCATTAACTGGAGGCCGACTTCCATTAGGCCAAGCATGTAGTTGCAGAGTTAAAAACGATGATGCGTGAACTGAAAGGTATTGTGCGGTAAATATGCGAAACCAAGGTTGCAGAGTGTTGCAGAATCCAAAACGATGACGCATAAACTGAAAAGGGAGTTTAACAGCCTTGTAGAGACGTGTTGGTTGAGGCGAAACTGTGGCGTTTTCGATGCTTAAGCCTCGCCACTTCACCCTGTAGCCCAGTGCGGCTATCGTCGTTATTGGGTCGGGTATGCCGTAGGGCTTTAACGCTTCAGCGGCTTTCGCCAGCGGCACCTCGCCTGTTATGGACTGCGCAAGCGTGCGCTTCACTTCCTCTAGTAGCCTTTTCTCTATGAAAGCTTCGCCGATGAGAACGTGGGTTTCAACTTTGCCTGCCGCTTTTCTCAATGCTTCTTCGGATATGCCGTCGGCCTCCGCCAGCTCCTTCAAGGTGGCGACAGGTTTCTTCACGGCTACCTTCAGCTCGGACGCTTGAGCTTCAACCTCCGCTTCGGCTAGCGGCTGAAGGTAGGCGAAAACCTCCCCAACGGGGATTTCGCCCTTGTAGTATAGGAGGCGGACGTTGGGGTTTGAAGCTTTCAGCCTCTCTAGCCTGTCACATGCGAGCGCCTCGTCGACGGCAACTATGAAGGGCTCCCTGACCTCGGAGAGCTTTTCAACCTTCCTCTTCAGGTATTCCCTCGTCCAGAAGCCGACGACCTCCATGTAGACCGTCCGCCTTCCAAAGCGAAAAGCGAAGTCCGGTATCATAATGGCTGAGCCGGCTTCAACTGGCTCTGGCTCCCTTTTAACCTCCCACCCCGACCTGAGGCTTCTGAACTGTTCGGCGAACTCCTTCTCGACGGCGCTGTCGTACTCCTCAGCGGATTCAAGCTCCGGGAAAAGCCAGCCGTGCTTCCCGCTTTCCAGTACGAAGTTGAGCAGCCTGTTGGCGCGCAGGATCTTAGCCTCCATCCGCCAAGGCTTCCCGCGCACTATTTCAGGCACGACCTTAGCCAAAGCTGTGCCGTATCGCCTTGTCAGCTTGAAAAGCGAAGTTGGCCCGTCGAGCCTCACGTGGACTGAGCCTTCGCGCCTTGAAGCCGTGTACATGAGGCCGTGGAACTTGACTGCTCTGAAGATGCGCTGCCAGTTTCCGGAGGCCGTGAACTCCATTTCGGTTGAGCTGAAGAGAAGCGTCTGCGTCAGGCTGAGGTTGTATTGCTTGAGGAGGTCCGCGGGCTTCACGCTTGGACAGGATTCAAGCACCTCTTCTGAGTCTAGGTCGGCGTACATGGACTCCTCAACGTCTGATGGCGAGAGGGCAAGCGCGGATGCTGTTTCCGCAACTATAGCTTCCCTCTCCTCAGGCGACGTTGGAAAACCCCTCTTGGCGGCTTCGGCGAAGAGCATGTGCCTCAACTTCAGCGGGTCAGCGTGGAAGCTTGAGGCGAAGGCGCAGGCTCGCTCGACAAGCGCCGCCAAACCCCTCACAAGCCTGTAGTCGCCGTAAGCGTTCTCGAGCTCCGCAACCTTCTCCCTGACCGCTCCGCGCTTGGCGCCGACGCTTTCCCCGTACAAGCGTATTATGGCTTCTGCGGCTGAAACGTCCCTTTGGCTGAGCTTCGAGTACTTAGGCCTTATCTGGTCCTTCCAGCGTTGGACGGCGAGAAGCTCAGTCGGAAGCATCCGCTCCATCCTCCAGCGCTTTCACGGGCTTCCGCCTTTTCCTGCTGAAGTCAACGTCCTTAGTCTCCCTTGAAACAACCTCGTAAAGGACGGCCACTTTCCCCTCAGCCTTCCTCAGGAGCCTCCCAAGCCTCTGTATGAGCTGGCGTTGGCTTCCCGTCCCGCTTAGGATTACGCCCCTGTTTGCGTCCGGCACGTCTAAGCCTTCGTCCAGAACCTGGCTTGTGACTATGGCGCGGTACTCTCCGCTTTTGAACTTCGAAAGGATAAGCCTACGCTCGTCCTCACGCGTCTTGTGGGTTATGGCCGGTATTAGGAAGCGCCTGCTTATGGCGTAGACTAGGCTGTTGTGAAGCGTGAATATCAGCGTCTTCTCGTTCGACTCCTTCAGCTTCTCAGCTAGGAACTGCATTTTGGCTTCGGAGTTGAGCGCAATCTTCAGTGCGCGGTTCCTGGCAAGTATGGCTTCCCTAGCGTCTGGGTCGAAGGCTGAAAGCATTATGAGCTTCTGGAAGTCCTCCTCGCTTCTCATTTGAAGGTTATGCCTCTCCAAGTATCCCTTATACGTGCTCCAGAGCTTCTCGTACTCGCTTCTCTCCTCAGGCGTGAGGTCAACGTAGACCCTTCTGTGCTCGTAAGGCGCCACGTAGGTGCCTGCAAGCTCCTCGTGGCCTGCCTCGTAGACAACCCCTCCTATTAGCCTCGGAGCGTCCATGTGGCGCATGTCAACCCTGTGAAGCGTGCTCGTCAAACCCATCCTATACGGCGCAGCGTAGAGCTCAACTGCCTGGCTGTAGCCCGGCGCGAACAAATGGTGAACCTCGTCGGCTATCAAAAGCTCAAACCGGTTTCCAAGCTCCTCGGCGTGTATGTAGGCCGAGTCGTAGGTGCACACCGTCACCCACCCGACGTCGTGTCTTCCGCCTCCCACGACGCCTGCCTCCAAGCCGAGCTTATCCCTTAATCGTTCAACCCACTGGTCCACGAGGGCGAGCGTCGGCACGAAGACGACCGTCGACTTTTCCAAGGCTTCAATTGCCTTAAGCCCGATGAACGTTTTGCCTCCTGCTGTGGCTATGCATATGACGCCTCTGCCGCCGTTCTCCATCCACCTTTCAAAAGCCTCCTTCTGGTAGGGGTAAAGCTCAACTCTCCCGTTTAACGGAGGCTTTGGAGGCGAATCCAAAACGTGGTCCTCAAACGGTATGCGGCTCCTCTGAAGGTAGGCGACTATGTCCCTATAGCAGTAGGCTGGGGCCCTGTAAGCCTTAATACGCTGATCCCACTGGCCGTAAGGCGTCGACACACCTCCTTCCAGGATGATTGTTCCCTTGCTGTAGCTCAGCCTCACAAACAAGCCTGACAGCACCAGCAGTTCTTAAGCCTGAAGCGTTTTAAAAGCTTTCAAGCGCTCGACTAATCCGCTTTCAGTCCATAGTTCATCGTCTCCAACTCTGCAATTTTTAAGCTTCCAGTCCATGCGTCATTGTTTTAGACTCTGCAACGAGGTTTCCGTCCGCCATCAATGCGTTTTCAGCTTCGCTCTTTCAGTTCACACATCATCGCTTTCAGCTCCGCAACTGGACCACATTCCGTAGCCTCTGGTGCAAACTAGTCTTGCTTTCAGTTCACACATCATCGCTTTCAGCTCCGCAACTCCGCCCGAGGAGGAAGAAGAGGATGCCTCCAAAATATTCTTTCAGTTCACACATCATCGCTTTCAGCTCCGCAACCGACTGCTTTTCCTTGGCCTCTTTCGCTTTTCGCCTTGCTTCTCAGCCTTCTAGCGCTTAGTCCGATTATCAGCATATTGCTTCAGCCTTTAAAAGGATAATCGTAGCTTAAATGCTCTCGCGTTTTTTGTTATTGGTGATTGCGTGGGTAGGAAACGCAAGGTTGCGCTGGGAACTTTCGAGGATATGGTTGAGATGCGCGCGCGCGAGCTGCGGAGAAGCCCGACGACAACACGGTGGGAGTTTTGAAGGATGCGGCTGGCAGGCCTGTTCTTCCCGATTATTCTTTTTGCAGTAGGCTTTTTCGCATTCATAAAATTTCCAGTTCAAACAGGAAACCTTATCGAAATCCTCATTTTCCGCTTTGTGGCATTGCCGGATATCTAACCCATCTAAAGTGGATAAGATATGGTGAAAAGCACTTGACACAAAATTGGAGCAGCGTTAAACAGCGGCTTGTTTTATTTGGAACAAAACTCTTAAGCTGAAGAGCTAGATTATGTGAAAGGTTTCAGAGATGGATCCGGTTACGCTTGCTCTGATATTGGCTGGCGGTATAATTGCAATTGGTTTTTTAGGCAATTACCTTTTTGAACGCACTGGTTTTCCGGACATGATTTTGCTGTTGGTTTTGGGCATTGTTATTGGACCTTTGACTGGTTTGGTGAATGCTGGGGCTGTGATGCCCTTGGCCCCCTATTTGGCTGCTTTGGCCCTTGTTTTCATTTTGTTTGATGGTGGAATGGCTATGAATATTTATCGTGTTTTTTCTGAAAGCCCGAGGGCTGCTGTTCTTGCTTTTGCTGGTTTTGGGCTTAATGTTGCTGTTACAACGTTTTTTATGGCTTATGTTGTTCTTCGTGATTTACCGATTTTTTACTCATTGCTTTTTGGAACGATTTTGGGTGGAAGCAGCAGTATTGTGGTGATTTCGCTTTCTTCAAAGATTGGCGTCAGCGAAAAATGCTCAACCATTTTAAGCCTAGAATCCGCCATCACCGACATATTGTGCATAGTTTTCTCTTTGGTGATAATTGAGATAATCCTAAAAGGTTCTGTTGACCCCATAATGATTGGGCAGTCTATAGCCAGCAGGTTCTCCACGGGAATTGTGCTCGGCGTGTTTTTGGGGCTTCTGTGGCTCAGCATTTTAAAAAAGATCGTGAAGTTGCCTTATTCTTACATGCTGACCTTGGCTGTTGTGCTTTTGGCTTACGCCCTTTCAGAGTTTCTAGGCGGCAGCGGTTCGCTTTGCTCGCTGCTGTTCGGCATAGTTCTAGGTAATGAAAGGGAAATCTACAGAATGTTTAGAATGGAGAAGCCTCCACCTTCCGGCACAGTTATAGACGCTGGCTTAAAAAGGTTTGAGTCTGAAATCGCTTTTCTCCTGAGAACCTTCTTCTTTGTTTATATGGGCTTGATTGTTTCGATAGGCGACATCAAAATAATTATGGTCGGCGTAATCCTTTCCCTCACACTGTTGTTGTCAAGGTTTGTCGCTGTGAAAATAGCAACAGCCCGCTGCAGCGAACTTGCAGACGAACGCCCCATAATGAGTGTAATGCTTACACGGGGACTGGCCGCCGCCGTGCTGGCAACCCTGCCAATGCAGTATGCCGCTGAAAACCCCATTTTCAGCGAAATCGCTCCCATCTACATCAACATTACAGTTTGGGTTATTCTAACAACAGCCATAATAGCCGCGGTAGGCATTCCCTTGTTAAAACGAAAGATTAGAAAGAACTGAAAAAGGGTGAATTTTAAAGCTTAATGCGCGCGCTGCCTGCCTGCAGAATGCTTTTTCCCTTTTTCTTTAAATAGGCTTTTTGGATACATTTTTAAGGGCTTCAGCATGGCGGAAGACTATTTGACGTTTGCAGTTTGGCTTGCAGTTATAGGCGCAGCTGCGCTTTTGGCTGAGAGGCTCATCACAAAGTGGCTTAATGGAGTTATGAGGCGAAACGAGATTCCAAGGAATATTTGAAATGGGATGATTCTTGCTGGAAGGCTTATTGTTCTTGTGGGTTTTGCGTTTGCCGTGATGCGCTCGGAGGGTTGCCTTCGGAGGCTGTTGTAAGCGTTTCAGCCGTGATAGATACGGCTGTACACTTCGTCTACACAAGAACAGTTGGGAATCTTGCGTCGGAATATTCGTCCTCGTGACTAGATCGTTCAAGGCTGGAGAGCAGCCAATTGGGTAATCCTAAACTACGTGAAGTTGGCAATGGCCTGATTGTAGCACCACTAATCTATCCGTTTGGCGTTATGGACTACCGCTAGCGGCTAAGTCTTAAGTATCTTCGTTATGCATATGGTTTTTGGTAATGAAAAGGTGAAGCTGTGGTGCTTTCAGGTGGAATATGTAAGTAATAAAAGGAAAATACCAGGCATGCTTTACATAATCGTTTCCTTTATTCCGTGGACTGTTTACTGGGTGCTATGCGGCATTGGGAGCATGTTGGGCGTTATTATTCCCTTTGTAGTTTCCTTCCTTCTCATAATTCCTCAAATTCGCAAACGAAGCTTCAATTTTATGGACCTTGTCTCCACACTCTATTTTAGCATAGCCACAGTAGGCACTTTTATTTTTAAATTGAGCATATTTATGGTAAGCGGTGGTTTCTTAGGATATTTCATCTTATTCCTTATGGCATTCACCTCTTTACTCATCAGACAGCCTTACACATTACAAGTTTCCAAGAGAGATTATCCGCAGATTTACTGGAAAGACAGGACATTTTTAATGATTAATAATATAATTACGGCGGTCTGGGCGGGAATTTTTCTAGCCAACGCCATTATCTTTTTACTCCTACGCATGCCCCTTACAATAATCCTATCAAAGCTCCTAATAGCCGTCGGTATAGCTTTCTCGATCTTTTTCCCTCTGAAGGCGCCTGCCCTTTTCGTTACAAAGGAGTTTAAAAAATATGATTGGAAGATTGATGTGGATCCCGGGAAGCCCAAAGAGGAAGATGAATATGATGTTATAATAGTTGGCTCCGGCATTGGAGGTTTAACATGCGGCGCTTTACTCTCAAAGAGAGGATACAAGGTTTTAATTTTGGAGCAGCACTGTCAAGTTGGCGGCTACTGCTCCTCTTTCACGAGGGAAGGTTTTATTTTTAATAGTGGAGTGGAAGATGTGAGCGGGCTGTGGGAAAGGGGCCCCATCACCTACCTTTTACGCGAACTTGGGTTGAAAAAGGATGATTTGTTCGTGAGAAATACGAAGAGATATATCTTCAAAGGCGAAGCGATAGACGCCCCTCATACTTTGCATGAATTCATAAAGCTTCTTTCGAAGAAGTTTCCGGATGAGAAGGAAAGCATTCCAGCTTTCTTCAATGAAGCTAAGAAAGCCCATGAGGAATGCTATAAAGAGGCTGAAATTTATGGCACCCCTCTGCCAGCCGAGCTTATCGTAAAGGTTTTCGGAGAAAGGAAGCTGCTAAACTACCCAAGGGAGCACCCCCATTTCTACGATTGGATGAACAAACCATTCAATCAAAAGCTTGACGAGTTTTTTAAGAATGAAGATCTGAAGACGCTTCTTTGTGCCTTACTAGCCTATGTCGGAACAGCTCCCGACAAAACCCTTGCAAGTAGCGCACTTACAGCCTGCGTTTCCTACTATCTTCACGGAGGCTATTTTACAAAAGGAGGGGCGCAAAACTTTGCCAATACATTAAAGAACGTCATTGAGAGCAACGGTGGAAAAGTTCTTCTAAACCATAAGGTAGACAGAATACTGATCGAAGACGGAAAAGTTAAAGGGGTGAAGGTTAAAGACAAAGTTTTCAGAAGCCCCATCGTCGTGGCTAATGCAAACGCTAAAACCACCTTCTTGGAACTTGTTGGAGAAGAGAATTTGGATGAAAAATTCATTGAATATATAAAAGGCTTAAAGATGTCTCCCTCATGTTTCATGGTGTTTTTGGGAGTTGATATGGACTTATCCAACTATCCAACACTTATCATTAATCTGGATGAGAATTATCACTTGCTCATCAATTCGAATGCCGACCCAACCTTAGCACCGAAAGGTAAAGCAACCGTTACGCTGATAACATTTGCTGACAACCAATATTTCCCGGAAAGGGGAGCAAAGGAATATTTACAAAAGAAAAAGGATTTTGCTGAAGAGCTGATCAAGAAAGCCGAAAAGGCCATCCCCAACATAAGCAAACATATAATTGTTCAGGATGCGGCGACGCCGAGAACCTTCGAAAGATATACTTCAATGCCTGAGGGGGCTGTTTACGCCTTTGACCAATCCATTGGAGTTAAAAGGCCTTACTTTAAAACACCGATAAAAGGCCTCTATTTAGTGGGTGCCTCAACTTTCCCAGGTGGAGGAATAGAAGCGGTTGTGATGTCAGGAATCATTTGTGCAAACGATGTATGTAATTGGAAGCTGGAGTAAAAGCAAGCCTCTTTCTCAACCTCTTTAATAGATGGTATAAAACAAAAAAGAGGAATGCCAGCAAAGGAACGCGTATAAATCTATGGTGTAAGCTCTCGCAATAGTATGGAACGCGTGTAGCACATGGCCCCTCAATCCTGCAGACTTTCGCTTAATCCATCGTTCCATGTTCCTCATTTCAGCTCCCACTTTTCCTGAAAACTGGTAGTTTTTTGAAGGACAAGCACGCTTGGAAACGTTCTGCGGCGGCTTTCGAGCGCGGTAAGCTCCCAGTTTAAACGCATAAGTGGGAGCTACCAGAACCCCATTTGCCGCCATACGTCTCCATTTTTCAACGACGTTATTCTTTGGGGCATGTGTTACATGTTCGGCGGAAGCTCAACAACCTCCTCAGCACCCCCTTTAAATTCCTCGCCTTCCAGAACAGTTAAGTACTTCTTGATCTCTTTAAGTTCGTCCTCGGATATACCGTAGAGTTGAGCGACGGTCCACGCAGAGCCTTGGATAAGACGCTCAAATGTGAAGGACTGCGGTCAATGTTTAAGCCACTTAATCAGGAGAAGGACGAGTGACTGGAAACGCAAACGAGGCTTCTCTCGTTTTTAAGCTTTGGCAAACGGGTTTGTGCGGGTGTCGGCTTTGCCGAGGGGTTATGTGAAGGTTGCTTTTTCGGGGACGCACGGCGCTGGCAAGACTGTAGCTGTTGAAAGGGCTGCGGAAGCCGCGAGGGCGGCCGGTTTGAAGGTGGCCGTCGGCCCAGAGGTCGCTCGGGGTTGTCCTTTCCCGGTCAACGAGGAAGGAACTGGCTCGGCGCAGACCTGGATAATGGCAAGCCAAATAGCGCAGGAGGTCGTGCTGGAAGAGTCTGGAGCTCAGCTCGTGCTACTCGACAGGTGCGTCTTCGACCACGTCGCGTACTCAAGGTGGCTCCACAAAAGGGGGCGGATGACCGCCGAGGAGCTCAGCTTCGTCGAGTCTGCGGCTTTACAGTGGGCGGCGGCTAGGCCTTATACTGCGATCGTGTTCATGCAGCCGGCGAAGCCTCCTGAGGATGACGGGTTCCGAAGCACAAACGCCGACTTCCAGCGGGAAGTCCACGCGATACTGCAGTGCATATACATGGAGCTCGACATCAAGAAAACCGTTCGCCTGTTCGTTCAAACTGGTTCCGAGCTCGAGCTCAACATGGTCCTGTCGGCGATCGTGAAGGAGGTAACTGCTTTTAAGCCTACGCATATATAGCGCGTGCGCAGATGCTTGGACGAAGGTGGATGTCGTTTGAACTTATTCCTGAATATGTTACAGGCTCCATTTTGAGATTTACAAGAGATAACATCATAAAATGCGAAAATCATACAGCCTTGAAAGCCGTGTAATCCTTCGTGAGCCTATTGTTAAAGATGGTTACCATTGGAGGGTGGCTCTTGCATTGGAGCCAAGGTCAAGCGTTACAGTGTTGTGACCCTGTTTAGTGCTGAAGCGTATTGTGCCGTTGGCTCCCCCTTGGAAAACTATCCCCGCATCGCTCACGCTCACGCCTGATCCATCCACGATGGTGATGCGTGTTCCGAGTGGCGAAATTGTTTCATAGCCCGCCCACACGTGAAAGATCGTTGCGGTTTCGCCATGGTTGCTCATAGCGATTGTGTAAGTCCACAGCCCAGTTGTGGAGTTGAAGGTACGATAGGTTTTGTGGAATATATCGTCCCACGTCAGAGGGGAGAAGCCAGAGATGCCGCCACTTATCGGGTTTAGATGAGTGTTGGCAGCTGGCTCTCCAGCTTGGATGAAGGGCATCAGCAAAAGCGGAAGCAAGACTATGACGACGGTAGCCGCCTTGAACCCTCGGGATATCGTTAATCGTTTGACTTTTGGGTGCTGCAGAAGTCGGGCGACGACGAGAAATATGCTCGCTGATAGCACGATGCCTGAGCGTAATGAAAGGATTGCCGATATCTGACCAAATGGGTCCAGCCCTATAACTCCCGCGGTGTAATAGTTCCTGAGTTGAATGCCTGCGGGGCCCATCAACAGAGATAGCGGGATTGGCAATAAATCCGCGAAAGAAAGCAACGCAAGAATCACGAGCAGCCATGTAGCGACACGGCCATGCTTGCCCTTCAACAAGTAGAATCCCATGACTGCGGGCAAGAGCCAGAGAGTGATAAAAAGCGCACTAACCGGCAGGTAAACTATGCCCTGTATTAATGCGATAATGAGGCCTGTCATTAATACGCCTATCATGTAGATTCGGCGTGTCCAGCGTTCCCAGTTGGGCATGTCGGATTTGGGTTTGTCAGTTTTGGTCGAATGAGCAGGTGATAGACTTTGACTTCGGGGACTGGAGTTTGAAGGTTCAGTCGGCAGGTTGGTTTGGTCGGCAGGATACGTTATTACAGGCTGAGAAGGAGCGGTTTTTGGTGCGCGTATTTTGGCAACGACGCACGTGGTGATCCCGAGAATCAGAAGAAACGGAGAAAAGATTAAAGCTAAAAACTCTCCGATCTGATATTGAAAGCTCTCTGGTGAATATAAAACCCGATTTACAAGAAATAATCCGCTTAACACGAAAACTACGAGTGCCAGAACGACCAGAAGTATGCCTCTTCGCTTTGTGAACCGCGACTTTGTTACGGGGATATTCGACATATTTACCAGCCAAAAAGTATGCGTCTCATTCGCTTTTAAGCTCTTCTACGCATCATCGTTTTTGACCCTGCAACAACACGAGCAAGGTTGGCTTCTCCTTCTTTCAATCCACACGTCATCGCTTTCAACTCTGCAACCGCGCCTCCGCAGCTCAGAGGCCGTCTCGTCTTTCAGTTCACGCTTCATTATTTTTGACTCTGCAACGAGGCCATACGTGCTTAGGGCCTACTGCTTTCAGTTCACGCATCATCGTTTTAGGCTCTGCAACACAGTCGCCGAAAATTTTCGTCGAAAAGGGGCGTTTAAACTTTTAGTTTATGCATCATCGTTTTTAACTCTGCAACACTTAGGAGGTGAATGGTGTATCCTTCAGTTTACGCCTCACCGTTTTCGACACAGCAACGCTCCAGCTTCTTTTACGCCTTTCGCACGCACGTTTATAACTTTCAGTTTATGCTTCATTGTCTTTGACTCTGCAACTATCTTGGCGACCGCGACCCCCAGGGTTACATACAGACTTTTAGTTTATATGTTATTGTTTTACACTCTACAACGATGATGAGGGTTCCAGACCCCTTTAAAACTCATTCACTTTCAGTTTATGCCTCATCGTTTGTCAACACTGCAACGCTACTGGAGAATAGAGTTGGACAGCGCCACTTTCAGTTTATGCATCATCGTTTCATACTCTGCAACCTGGCGAGACCAGCTTTACGTCCGTCGTAACCCTCCATCTTCCAGTTTATACATCATCGTTTTGGACTCTGCAACGGAACAATAGTCAAACTTTCCGGCAACATATATGTGCTCAGCTTTCAGTTCATGCCTCATCGTTTTACACTCTGCAACCGTACTTCGCATGCAACGCCGTATCTTACTGTCGCCTCTACTTTCAGTTTATGCCTCATCGTTCTATACTCTGCAACTTAGCAACGTCCTAGCGCGCACGAAAGCCACCTAACACCTTTCAGTTTATGCCTCATCGTTCTATACTCTGCAACCAACCACTTTCCTTTCGCCTTTTTCCCGTTTTCGCCTTGCTTCTGCGCCTTCCAGCGCTTAGTCTCCGATTATCAGTATGTTGCTCAGCCTTTAAAAAGGATAATCGAAGCTGACGTGATAGGCTTTTAGACGATAGGTTCGGCGGCGTAAAGCTTTCTCCCCTGAACCTTCAGTAGCCTCCTATTCTGTAGGACGCGGAGCGCTCTGTTCAGGCGGCGTCTTCCCCAGCCGAAGGCTGCCATCAGCTCAGCCTTGCATTTTCCAGGCCTCTGCCTTAGTAACGCCCAAACCTGCTTTGCATCTTGGTCTAGGCTTTCAATTGTGCCCGGAAGCTTGATCTGCGGTTCAGCAGGCCTAACTTCCGTAGGCTCGGCAGGAATTCTGAGTTCGGCGGGCTTAACCTCGACCTTTATTGTTTCCTTAACGGCCAGCGCCGTTTTCAGCCTTTCAATCTCCTTCTGCGCTTCGGAGAGCTTTGCTTCAAGCTCGCGTATGCGCTGCTTAGCTTTTTCAAGCTCGCTTTCCTCCTCACGCTGCCTCTCAAGCGCCTTCTCTATGACGGCGGCGAGCTCTTCAACGGCAGCTTTGGCTTTCTCAGGAATTGGCGCAACCGTTCTAAGCGTCGGGGTGTCTGCGCCGTGCGTGGTTTTCCTCTTAGCCGTTATTGTGATGAGCTTAGCTTCTCCGGCTGAAATTGCTAGCCAGCATCCTTTAGGCATGTTGACGCACTGTTCAGGCTTAACAGGCGCGTCGTAAGACTTGAGGACTTCCCTGAGGTCGCTGAGGTCCCTCGGGTGGAACTTCCCGTAAAGGGAAAGGTTGGCCATCATCCTCACTGTGAAGTCGAGCTGGGCTGGGCGCTGGCTTG